>Ga0209780_1001270_pt1 | contig 16249 bp, 10 predicted proteins | sample WorMetexBAHAMAS2_FD_187384 | JGI IMG/M metagenome (GOLD analysis project Ga0209780, IMG submission 187384) | Marine gutless worms symbiont microbial communities from Max Planck institute for Marine Microbiology, Germany - Inanidrilus exumae... | ecosystem: Host-associated > Annelida > Digestive...
AACCTGCTGGTAACTACAGTAGACCAGTGGGGACTGTGTATGAGTCTACACTTCAAACGTTTTACTGGCTATAGACAATGTGGACAGAGGTACAGTGGTAGTACACCTCTGCAGATGGGACAAGGAGTCCCATGAGGAAGGCAACAGGAAACCACCTCGTTATTATTCCCTAGACATGAGTTGATTAGTCAGAAACCTGCTGGTAACTACAGTAGACCAGTGGGGATTGTGTATGAGTCTACAACAGTTGTTAATGACAGCAGCCGTGGCAGTCATTAGCAGCATTTATCACATGCACTTTTAGAAAGCAGCGGCGCAAAGTGGATTTTTGTGAACGTATATTTGTGTTTTAGTAGAGAAAAGTTTTTTGTTGAAGCAGAAAGTGTTTTTACTGACACGGAGTTGTTTTTGGTCAGGACTGAGTCATTTAGTAGCGTGTGGTATTATGTTTCTTAGTAGTTGAGGAGTTGTTTCGTGTTATATACCCGGGTAGTGTTATTGCGTCTGATGAAAACTGAGCAGTATTTCAGCATTTGACGTTGATATAATATTGAATGAAAACATGACACAAGTCAGATGCCGGGAGAAGAATAGCAGTTGATTGCTTGCCGTAGCAATGGGTTAAGTCAACTACTTGAAGTCAGTAATTGGTTGGTTTGGTGTTTATTTTTTTCTGCACATTGCGATGATATTGAATATTAATGAATCTCGGTGGTTTTGTTGTCTTTAGAAATTTATGGGACCACTGCTACAACATTTCCATGATTATGACTTTAGTTGCATCTTTTTATACATTGAGGTATTTTATATTATGTATAATTTTATAGCATTCATGCACTCAGCAAAACAATAATATACTTACATACTAGTATTTACTTCATTAAACGATGATGCAGTAACATGTATGAACAGTATAAGGTGACTTGGTGGCGCCATGTGTAGAGCGTTGGACTTGCGATCAACAGGTCGTTGGTTCAAATCCTACTTGGGGCAAAGCTGCGTAACAGCCGTAGGCAAGTTGTTCACACGTATGTGCCTTTGTCACCAAGCCGTATAACTTAGTACCAGCCAAGGGGCAGTGATGCTCTGCGGCTGGGAAGGTAACCGCAGGCATGGCGGAAAGTAACTGGCAATTCTCCATACCAGGATGAACAGATGGATGGATACTAGGAAAAGACTGATGGACCACGTTATAATGTGGTTTCTGTGTGACAGTCAGCTTATTGTTTTATTCGTTTATTCTCATTATGCCTTCACCACCCGCTTGTTCGCAAAGGCATCATGTTTTAGGGGCTGTTCATCAACCACATTCATTCTTTTGTCTGGTCAGCTCTTGTTACACGATATCTCGTTAAGGGCTGGAGCAATCGTGATGAAACGTACAGGGAATATTCACTAGCCTCTACTGGTAACCTGACTAGATTCTGGAGGTTAAAGGTCAAGGTCACAGCAGGCCGTCGAGATAGTGCAGGCATCCACGTCGACGCTGTTGAATAATAATAATAATAATGATAATTTTGTTACATTAATAACAATAATTGTAATAATAACGATAATCACGTTATAATTTTTGTGAATGTAATGGTAATACTTGTAGTTTTGGTTGTTATTTGGTCGTGTGTTTGTACTTTTTAGGAACTGTCGAACATTCATCGTCGTTTTTACGACGAGTTGCGCCAATCGTCTGATATGGGTCATGTTGCCAACTGTTTCATCAACGTCAAGTGCAAGTTTGTCATCTACGGAGAATTCTGCAAGAATTTGCCGAAAGCACAAGAATCGCTGCAGAAAATTTATAGCGCACAGTCCGAATGCAGTGCATTTATTGCACGTCTAAACGTGAGCTGTTTAAATGTTCTGCAATAAGTGATGTACCATGTGTCTCAAACCCCGCGTGGGGCCCTGGGTACCCCCTTTCTGCCTTTGCTCCTTTATTGTCCATTCACTTCCTCATCTTTTGCTCTTTATTACCTTTCCCGTTTTCCTTTTCTCATCCACTTTACTTATTTTCTTATACTATCCATCCGATCCCTTTCTACCAGAATAGTCCCACTCCGTTTCCAGGCATGAGGTCGTAGGTTGCTACCGAACCTGGGTTTAGTTTGTTTTGTGTTATGATTATGTTATCTGTATTGCTTAGTTAAGATTCATTCTCATATTTTGTTGTATTTGGTTTAGTTTAGTCTTGCGGTGTGATAGTTGTCTTTGCCTGTTGTTATTTCCTGCTTACCGGCCAGGGTTGAGGTTAATATATCGCCAGGCTTCCTTCACTGGGTAGGGATGGCTCTCCACCCTTGACCTTTTGTCTCTGATATAGCCATATTTGTGCTGAAAGGGGACGTTAAACTCCAGATAACTAACTAACTAACCACGTGTCTCAAAATACGAAGACAACATTTGTTCATAACTTTATAATTTCAGCGAGTGTAAACCAATTTTCAAAATTCTTTCACTGACAGATTTGCAAGGAAATTGTCCGTGTAACTGTTACAGGGTCTTTCACCTCACGTTAACTGCATTGCTACCACTACTTTGTAAGACTTAAACTAACTACAGAACGTTTAGTTCTGCCATCAAAATTAATCCGTTTTACTTGAAACTTCACAACCATGAAGGCATTGAGTATAGAAACGGTTTCGGTATCGTTGGATAGGGGAAGGCTAGTAGTTTTGACATAAGTGGAACTTTGAATTTCATTTGTGGAACTGATATGATAGTAAGAGTTATCTATTAGCTGGCCCCGTGAGGGTCCTGGGGCTGTAAGTAAGTGGGTAAGTGTCTAAGTAAGTAAGTAAGTAAGTAATTGACAAGTTTATGAAACACCAAAACCAGAATACGCCGTCTCTGTCTCCAGGCCGACGGAGATCGTAGATCGAGGTGACCAAAGCTGGATATAGTTGTTGTTTCGGTTTGTTTTACATTGTAGTATATTTTGTTACGGATGCATGCTTGCTTTGTAGTGTTTGTTTTAGTCTTTCAATACTTAGCTAAGAGATTGGCTGGCAAGAACGTCCTCAAAATGACTTGTAAAACCTTAACTGAATCACAAAATGACTTATATTGTGTCGGGGTGGGACGTAAAACCTTAACTCAATCACATATCTATTAGCTATGTAATAGTGAATTCTACAGATAGGTGTAACGTTATGGTGCTCTGTTTGTGACAGGCGGCCGCCAACAATAATCGTTTTAAACTGATTGAGATGTTGACTGTTCCAATGCAGCGTGTGCTCAAGTACCATCTTCTGCTCAAGGTGACTTCACGTTTCTATACAGTAAAAAGATAAAGGCTTCCCATACTCATTATCGAGCATTGTCCCTGGAGCTGATCCCGGTGTACAGGCAGTCAGCCCGCAGGTGACTTAAGTCATCCACCCAGCGGTAGGCTGCCATTACTTTCCGCCAGGCCTGCGGTTACCTTCCCAGCCGCATAGCATCACTGCCCTTTGGCTGGTACTCATTTTACCGTCCCACAGAGGGTAGGAGGCTGAGTCGACCTATTAACGTATATAATTGTCATGTGACCAACTACTGAGCTGCGTCGTTGATTGGTCCAAATGCGGTCACGTGACGTTCACTGAAATCGAATTCTGATCGAGTTTGACTACATGCTTTGTCATTTAGTGGTGATGGTCGTTAAAGTAAAAATAATCGGAGTGTTATTGAACGCTATGGACTGTCTGTTGTAGGAGTTGCTGAAGCATACAAATGCTGATAGTCGCGAAGCAACACATCTTGCTAGGGCGCTGGAAGAAATGCAGGTCTCTCTGCTGCTAGTTGTTGTGTATATTTATATCTTGGTTGTGTCAACATTTGTGTGCTGGGCGAGTCAATTAATTTGTTAACATTTGTGTGGTACACTGAACTTCTGGGTGGCTGGTTACATACTGAGGTAATATGCCCGCCCGAAGACGGTCACCCATTCCAGTACTAACCGGGCTCAACGTAGAGTAACTTCATTGATACGCCCAATGCCGTTACCACTATGACAAACCGCCACTGAGATTTCTACGGAGACATTTTAATAATAATAATAATAATAATATACACATTTGTATAGCGCCATATGGTCGTAACTTTCATTTAATATTTCCATATAATAACGCATTTAAGGTGAAATGTACGTTTTTGTGATGGATTTGTGCAATATCCAGTTCTGCTTCTTTTACGTTAGTTGTGCTGAAATGGTAGGCTGGTGAGTGAGTCACTTACTTAAACTTAAATTAACATTTTCTATTTGTGTTGAATGCTAATGGTGTGCACATATTGTCAGTAGTAATAGTTTTGGAAACAAATGCTCTTATTTTATATTTTTGATGAATAGGACCTGTCATTCTACGTGAATGAAGTAAAAAGAGACTATGAACATTTGGACTTGATTGAACAAATTGAAGAAAGGTAATTGCAGATTTACATGTATATCAACTGATTGGTTGTCTAATAGGTGTGTGAGATTACAGAGTTTATATGTTCTTTGATAATATTAATTTAAAACTCCCTTTTGCGTATTTTTATCGTTGGTTGTTTTGCGTTGCTTGTGAATTTGTCTTATTTGAAAGTAATTTAAATGAATTAAGGTAACTTAAATGTCTCAGTTTGTGGATTGAGTTAGTTTTGAAAACTGACCGCAGTGTTTAATTGTAGACATGTGATGTGATGTATTAATCTGTTGTATTGTTGCGGATGCTGGCATTGCTACTGCGCGTGCTTTTGTTCGTCTGTTTTATTACGCCTCTGTCATCCGACGGTTTCACGAATTCACTGTGTTTTTAGGTTGTCCATTTGTCCTGGCAGATTTTTTTTACCAAATTATCTCACGAAAGACTTGAGCAGTCTTGATGAAAATTGCGGGAAATATTAATTAGACTCTACTGATGACCTGATTAGATTCTGGAGGTCAAAGGTCAAGGTCACAGCAGGCTGTCAAGATGGCGAGGTCATCCATGTCGACGCTGGGGCATAGAAGACCGTCTTCTGGTTTGCCAGAAAGTTAGCAGATTGAACTGTTGATGGCAATTTGTGTTCGTGATTGGCTTGTTTTGTGTCTTAGCATCACTGACTTGAAGAAGTACCTCGTGAGTATCAGTTATTCAACTATTTCTTTGCCATGTTATAGTAAATTCATTATGTCCTCATCAAAGCAAGGAAATAATTCATTTTTACCACGTGACGGACGCTGTGCTAGTGCAGCATATGTTGTCATCATGTGTACGTCTAGCTGTCTGTCTGTCTGTCTGTCTACTGGTACTGTTAAACGTTTAATGGCCAATTTCCATGTGAGTCATCATATGTATATATAGAGATACAGAAAGTACACACTCTGTGATCGGTGTATGTGGGCGTTGTGACATGAACTTGTTTAATCATAGTGGTTTATTACAGAATTTTAACTTACTGTATAGAGCATGCTGGTGATTTCTCTACATGTATGGAGCTTTTAGATTTTTTGTCAACTCCAGAACTGTGCACTAGTGACTAGTGTCATCGTTGCCAATACAATGAGAATGATGATTGCATTGCACCATGTGACAATCTCCGCTAGTAAGCAAAGTATGTCAATCTGCCATGTTTTGTGGTGTACGTCACAGCCTGGTGAGGCACGTCTGCGTGAATATGGAAGACACCTGTTTGATGGAAAGCTCAAAATGAGTGCTGGGCGGAGCTCAAGATTCTCAGATCGGTGAGTTATTCAGCGAGACCGATGCCTCCAGCATAGTCTTGAGTTATTGTGATCATCGTATTTATTATTGTTGTTTGTCATATGACCAACTACAGAGTAAAGTAAAGTAAAATAAATGTCGCTTTGTATAGCACATCGTCGTAACCACCTTTAATGCACTCAGGAATGGCACGTATTAGATAGATCACAGAGTTTTACTTGCCACCCACGTTTATACACGAATGGAATGAACCATCCTGCCTTTACTCTGTAAGCATTTACCAGATGGTGCCACCCGAGCAAGGTAACGCACATTTGATTACAGCTCACTACTCATTTATCGACCTTGAAGGGATGAAAGGCTGAGTTGGCCTAGTTGGCTGACCTTGTAGCGGACGGTTTACTCACATAAGTGGTCACCCATCAGCTGCAGGTCGAGCGTAGGACAGGGAAAGTTCGCCAGTCACAGAACGATGTTCTACCACTGTGCCATGCAACCGAGCTGCAACGCTGATTGGTCGAAACATGTTCACTAAAATCAAATGAAGAACGAGGCTTTATTTTAACCCGTCATTTTTGTGTGGAGCATTCCAGAGACAACCTAAATGTCTAATTTGTTGGAAATGTTGATGACCGTTAGATATTCTGTGTAACATGTTGTTCTTTTGTTAATGCTATTACTATTACATGTATTACTGTAGTCAACCCGTGATAAAAACTATGTAAATTGTTGCAATTTAAAGATTATTAGCATAACGTTTTGTCACATTTTGCATTTCTCTAAATTTCTCATAATTTCAAGGCCATGACATTTTCCGCAAAAATACTGTGAAATCATATAATTAATTATTTATATATGTAACAACGCTGAAGTAAGACCAGCGAAATTTTGTTTAATTTTTCATACTGTCCATGAACTTTCTGTGAACTTGGGGCATATTTTCAAAACCCACCATGAAATGTCCCCTGTTGTCCCTGTCAAGTCCATTGATCCGTAACTATGACATTTAAGTAATTTTGAAGCGTTCTTGTGTTTCAGATATGTGTTTCTATTCGAAAAGATTCTGCTTGCCTGTAAATCAAAGGTAGTATGGTTAATTTTGTAATTATTTACTAGTATCTTTGCGAGAGATTGCATGGCCGCCCGTCGTAAGCCACGCGCCGTGTTACACACAATAAGACGTGATGGTGCTTAATGTATCAGTTGGTGTCTGTGTGTTCGTCACGCGGGTGAGTTGTGCAACAAACGGCTATTAAAAAGTGATCGAGCTGCCATTTGGGGACCGATTCTTGTGGACCTAAGGAACCGTGTATTAGATGTGGTCGAGATACCCCACGGGAGTGGCAATTTTGGGGATTTTCCGCCCCATTGAAAAGCATTGAGAGCCTGCAGTGGTGTATACAGCAAAAGGGATCATTCGGTCATTAATAATGGCTTGTAGTGAAAGGGATCATTTAGTCCTCGATAACGTCACGTCACGCAATGTGACTTTGCCTCAAAATTGTTTGACCATTTGTTTGTATTTGAATTGGATGATGAATGCAAAATGGCTACAAACAAAACAAGACAGCTATAAGGTGGTCGTAAGATTTTGTAATCGAGATATGTCTTAAGATTTCGAATTGGTCATAAGATTGTGGTAAGATTTTCGCCTAAGATATGTCTTAAGATTGTCGTAATATCATTTGTGCGTTGAGCCCAACGGTGATTAGGTTGTGTACATGTGTTCTTGTAGGGTGATTCATACTCGTACAGAGATTTTCTGATAATTGCTCACTACGAGCTGATCGGTGAACAAACACAAGTCCGTGGATCAGTTAATGAGAAGGTAAATCGTGATGCTATTAGACTATTAGCATGTAGACTTGTGTACACCATGGAGAATAAGTCTGTACGAGTACCTGCTACATTGAGTATTCAGTCATTTCGGCCGCCTTGTTTCACATAATGAACTCCAATTGATAACACTCGCCAGGCAACAGCAACAAACTGATTTTTTACATTATTGGCCACAACGTTCAAAAGTTTTGTTTTTGAGTCACTTTATTTAAAGTTCCTTTTCAAGCCAATGATAATAGTTTTAGTTTATGCTGTTGAATCTCTACACTGTGTCTCATAAAAAAGTTTCCACCTTTAAACTGCCCGTTACTTTGTCATATCTTAACCGATTTTCAAAAATTTTTGCGCTGCTGGAAAGTATATTAAATTTGCTACAAAACCCATACGATATTACCCACCTCACCTTAGCCATGTTGCTACACTACCTCGCTGTGCAAAATATTGACAATCAGTTAAGATTTAACAAAGTTACAGAGAGTTTAAAGGTGGAGACTTTTTTGAGACACAGTGTATATAGTCAAGTTGATATGACTTCTCTTAAGCAAGCTTACTACTGACAGACCCGGCCTATACCAGAATAAATCGCTACAAGAAGCTCTGCTGTCGCTGAGGGACTGCGTGACGCACTATGTGAGTTGAATTCTTGTCAACCATTGCACTGCATATCTGTACGAGAAAAAACTATTTGAAAAGGCTTGCAGTAGTTTGTGATCTTATGGTATAGTGTCAATTCCGACGACCTTGAATGACCTTCAGCTTTATTCAAGGTCGTCGGAATTGCTGCCGTACGACAGGCCATGTATTGCTTCATATTGGAGATGTGGTGTGTTGTAGTATACATTCACGCTGAGAGAACGCCAGCAGGACGAAGGTCTGGCTAACGTGTGCAGATTTGCCGTGAAGAACAGCGAGTTGTTGACGAAGTGGAAACAGCACATTACACTTGCAATGTATGTATAAACTACCTGTCATCTTTCTCTCTTTGCTCTTGCTCTTTAATGAAAATATCACTCTTAGTCGACAAGGTGGCGCGGTGGCGCAACGGGTAGAGCGTCGGACTTGCGATCAACAGGTCGTGGGTTCAAATCCTACTCGGGGGAAAAGCTGCGTAACAACCTTGGGCAAGTTGTTCACACCTATGTGCCTCTGTCACCAAGCAGTATAGCTTGGTGCCGGCCAAGGGACGGTGATGCTCTGCGGCTGGGAAGGTAATCGCAGGCCTGGCGGAAAGTAATGGCAGCCTACCGCCGGGTGGATGACCTGCGGACTTACTGTCTGTACACCGGGATCAGCTCCGGGCCCAACGCTCGGTAACGAGTATGGGAAGTCTACTTTTTTAGTTGACAATTGAGAGTCAATGATGATGATGATGATGATGATGAATGTGTATCTGTCGCTAGCGAAACTGTTCTACCAGTCGTTGAAGCAGCCGCTGATGGAGACATGTATCGACTAGTAACTTTCTCCGAGCCAACGTCGTGCAGTGTCTGCAGGAAGCTCCTCAGGTTGTTATTGTCAAATGACAATATTGGGGCGGCGGGCCAGTAATGGAACAGCGCTAACAGTTGCAGCATCATGACACAAACGAAAACGTGAACGTGAGTTGAACATATCGACAAATGTCTGTGCCGCTTGCAATAGTTAATTTCACACGTGGATTGTGTGCCTCATGCAGGCTCTCGAGCTTTATAGCACCCTGATTTATCTGTTGATTTCGGCGCCGTATAAATTGTTTACTTACTTGCTTGTGAGTCTGTGGGATTGACCCTTGACCTGGAAGACTATCATCCTTCAGTGCTATTACACTGTTGGTTGGGTCATCTGACCTCTAAAAATCGTCTCCGAAATGACCTATAATGTGTCGAGTGGGACGTTAAACCGTACAATACCATACTTACTTGCTTACTTACTTACTGCTAACGAAGTAGAAGCAGCACATAACGCTTGCACTGTATGCTGTGCTTGTTACCTTTCTCGGTTTATTAGTCTAAAATGTTTGTTTGTGTTGCGTGTTTAGAGGCGTTATTTTTCAAGGATATCAGAGTCGATATGGTTTGTACCAGTCAGCTTTAATTGACGTACGTGTGTGGGTGTGTTGACTGTGCACTGTAAGGTAGAAGAACGGTGCCACTATATTCCTGCTTGTAAGTCGAGAGCACTGAAGGTACAGTAGAAATGAACCTATAGGAGAAAGCACCGGCAGAGTTTTAACGTCCTTGAAACAGAGATGAAGTCTTCGAGACTGCGGTCTTGGTCTCGAGACTGCTCGAGGTTGGAATGGTCTCGAGACCAGAATTTTGTGGTCTTGGTCTTGACACTTGTGGTCTTGGTCTCGAAGGATCAGTCTCGGCTGTTTTTAAGACCAATGAGCAATTTGTTAGCATGTACAATTATAATTCTTTTTTTTAGTAATAAAAACTGCGATTTTTATTAATTTCACTAAATTTAATGCCGATTGCTAACTGTATAACAGACTTATGATGGTTGTTTTACAGCGTTCATGAAACTGTTACTGTGAGCAAGATGTATTTGTTATATGTTTTGTTTGCCGTTCTTGGTCTTGAAGGAGCTGGTCTTGGTCTTGGTCTTGACTACAAGACTGCCTCGAAAGCAGTTCAATTAGCAAATGTGACTACAGCATGGTGGTGCCGTGTGAACAAAAGACTCACACATCTGATAGGAGACGAGGAGAAAGCTTCTTATGAACTGTGCACATTTGTGGGAAGTAACAATTGTAAAATGATGTTTCTAAATAATATGGTTGCTTTGTGTTACTGCTGAGCTTTTACTCTAAATAAGTCTGTTTACTGCTCCAAAGAACAGAACTTGTTTGCTTTTGATGCACCCTCGGTCTATTAGTAGCGGCACAGTACAAATATACCTCAGTTACTGATAGTGTAAAAAGCTGAGTTGGTCTTGGAGTTTTAAATGTCTCTCTATGAATGCATGAAATTGAACAATCTTGTTATCAGCACGTTCATGAAGTATCGTTACTAGGACCCCAATAACATGCCGTATTTAACACGTTGGTTGTCTGAAATGCATATTAGGTTCAGTAATGAAATTAAATATGGCCAACACTGCAATGTCATTATGAGAGACCTGACTAGTTAACCAGTAAGCAGGAGATATCTGTAGTATTAAGAATTACTGATTACTCTTTTAGCACTAATTGCGATGTCGTTTTGCAGATGACGGAAGGCATGTGCATAAAGAATGTTTGTCGAAATCTTCTGGTGAGTGTGGCATGACATTACATGTGCAGATATTGTCAGCTTTTTACCGAACTTGTTTTTTAGGTTATCTCTTCTGAGACGACCTAATAAAGTGGGTCTCAAATGTCTGTCTGTCCGTACGTACGTGCGTCCGTTCACAAAAAGTTTCTTCAATGTCATTGAAATTTTGTGTGTAGGTAGAGGTCAATGAGTGATGCACGACGGTATGCAGTATGACCCGATCCAAGGTCAACGTCAAGGTCACGAGCCCTTTAAAGTTGGAAATACTTCCATTTTCAAAAGCTATCTCCTCCGCCATTTACAATGGGAGCTGGCAACTGGCCACTCATTCTTAAACTAGGGCACAATATCTAACTTTGATCATGCCAGATTTTTGATATTTGGCCTAGTTTTTTTGTCACGTGACTTTGAAGTTGGCAGAAACGTCAGTTGTGAAGAGTCGACCGTCGGTCCCACATGGGGCTAATTTATCTTGTGTTAGATTTAGTTTTTCAGTACTAAGACAAGAGATTGGCTTGGAAAACGTCTCTGAAATGACATATTATGTGTCGGGTTGGACGTAAAACTTTAACTCAATCTCAGTCTCTGTGTAGAGTGCTGGTAGTATACGTCGTTGGCTAACGCAGAAGGTATGTGTATTTTGTTTTTTTTTCTAAGGCTCTTGTGATAGACCACTGGCATTAGGAGGACTATAATCATATATATGTATGAGTGCTCTTACTTTCTGATATTTAAGTTGTTTTTGTATAAATTCATAAAAACTAGTTTAGAATGAATGAATGCTTTGGTTCGTTGTATTTTGTTTTAGCCGTTGCTTCACGTCCTGCGTATGTAACTAAGCAGAAACGTGAGTATTAAATCCTGCATTTCACTCGAGATCTTAGTTGACGGGCCAGCTTTTGCAGTAGAATTACACAACAGCCATCGAGAGGCGGGAAAGAGTCCGGTGTGGTTCAGCAGGTGAGATGGGAGGGGAGGAAAGAGGGAGAGCTGTGAAGATCGGATGAAGAAGTGGGATGGCGCAGGTAAGATGACCATCCATCTCGGATTTTCAGTGACAGTCCCGATTTTTAAGCACGTGTCCTCCTGGAAAAAATCACAGTTCTCCTGGGACGCCCATTTGTCCCCTCCTGATGACAGTGCAATGCATTAGGTGCTTCCAGTTTTCTAAATTACGTTATATTTTCGCAGTATTGACGTGGGCACCATGCATCCATGCTGTAGCAAGTAGGCATAGATTTCCAACATATTCGCCAGATCACCACGCACGCAGTTTGACTTTGTCGTAGCATGCAGTGGCAGCAAATTGCACACTGCAGCAAAGTCTGCTATCTATGATTGCCTTGTTGTCGTTGCAATGTGTCCTGCAAGTGTTGTCATACATGTGTCACAAGGTGTCGAACTAACTGGACGTAACCGTACTGGCCCGCCGTGCAGTGTCGTCCGACCAAGCGCCCGGCCTGGCGGCGGCCGACCACCCACGCGCCCGCCAGCAGCATTACAGACGACGCCGACAGACGACAGACACCAGCCAGCAAAACAATACTGGCCCATTAGGCGTGCCAGTAATAATATGTGCACAATAGTGAATGTATTTGTTGTGCTGTTGGTTATCAGCTAGTCATCATCCGACGACCACGACTGCTGCTTCTGCTGCTCTCACTCATCATGTCTCCCGACTCATCTCTCCTCACGCTGACATCTTCAACTGTGCATGGTTTGTCAGCTCTTGTTTTTAAGAACAAGATAAAAACTTATCTTTTCAATATCGCTTTTAATGTTCAGTAGGTTTTGCTATTTTAATCAATGCATATTTTGTATTGTATTGTACTGCGCTTATGTTCTTGTTCTATAGTAATAGGTGCACCATAAATACCGGTATGATGATGATGATGGTGATAGACAACCGGTTTTCAGTTAGTATGTGGCTTGGTAGTTCAGTGCTTAGGGCGTTGGACTTACAACTTAATGGTCGTGAGTTCGATCCCCGGCCGCTGTACTTAGGTCGATTGGTACTGGGATGGGTGACCGTCTTTGAGTGGGCATACCATCTCGGTGTGGAATTAGCCACGCAGGCCAAACTCAGCCTCCTACCTTCTGTGGGATGGGAAATTACTATCGGCCAAAGTGCATTCTTGCACTGCGGCTAGGAAGTAAAGGCAGGATGGCTGATTACATTCATGGGCAAACATGTGGGTGACAGGTAAAACTGTGGGATCCCCAGTAAACATGTGCCATTCCTGAGCACTTTGGAGGTGAGTATACTCAGTAATAGGCACTGTACAAATACGATACGATATGGTAGAGTAATGTGCGCTCAAAAGCTGACGAGATGGCCAGACTAGTCTAGCACACGGCACAAAAACTGAAAAAAGGAAAAACTAAAAACAAAAACCGAGTAGCTCAGAAGAAACGGTCCGGGCAATAGTCCTGTCTGAATCTTAATTTTCTACATGTCTCATAAAACAGCATTCACTAAATGGCGTCCTGCTTTTTGTTTCCAGCCGCAGTTTATCACCACATTTGGCCGGTTCTCATTTCCCATCTCACAAAGAACAGGACGCTGAGTTGGCCTGTGCATGTTTGCGTGTCGTTACAGGTACTTTGGAGCCATAAGTCGTTCTGATGCCAAGTCGTTACTGGAGGACACTGCAGATGGTACATTCCTTGTGCGAATACACAATGATCCGTCGTCGGGAACCAACTTCATTCTCAGTGTCAAGTCAGTTGCTTCGGCGATTTACTGCAGCATATTATGCCATAGGTTGACTCCTCCGAGTCGACTTAGTAAGCCGGTCTCAAATGTCCGTCCGTACGTCGTCCATCCATCCGTCTGTCCGTCCACAAAATGTTTCTTCGATTTCAATGGTATTTGGTGTGTAGGTAGAGGTCGACTAGTGATGCATGACAGTATGCAGTATGACCCGATCCAAGGTAACGAGCCCTTGAAAGTCAGAAATTCGACCATTTTCAAAGGCTATCCTATCCATTTATAACGTGGACTGGCAAATGACCACGGATTCTTACATTAGGGCACAATACCTAAAGCTTATCAGGGCCGGATTTTTTATTTTTGTCCTAGTTCTTGTGTCACGTGGCTTTGAAGTTGGCAGTAAGTAGGAGTCGACCGTCAGTCCCAAAAAATTATGACCCGGTGAAGGGGTTAATTGCGTGGAAATTTCACGTCATCTCCAAACTGCTGACGGCTGCAAGTCTGTGAACGTGTTGTGGTATGTACAGGTGTTCAGCTAGTCGTTGTCCTGTCAAACACATTCGCGTTGAGAAGACCCCCGACAATCAGTATTCGCTCGTCAATGGAACTGCGTTTCCTGACGTCATTGTAAGTGCATCATTGTTGCAAAATCACTGGATTCATTTTGTAGACACTACAGTGACTGCAGCAGTTTGGGTCATAAAGATGCAGACTACATACGGGGCATCAGAAGTAGTTTGAAGTTGGGGGAGCGGAGGGGTGGAGTGTGAGGAGGGGTAACCCCCTGAAAAATTTAGGATTTTTACCCGAAAATGGCATGTTGTGGCACATTCGAATGCATTATTTTTAGGGCTCCCGTGCTTGAAGCAGCAGGTCAGGTCTCAGGGTCTGGGAAAGGGTATAATCCCGGGAAGTTCTGAATTTTGTTAGTGCAATATTCTGCATTGGCTCCTTCTGGACTCAAAAATGGCCTTTGTGAAGCTCTAATGTCCCAGTATGTAAGTTAGTAGCTAAAGTGTATGCTTTGTATGCATAGTTGAACCCATGAGGTCCATGGATAATCTGCTGCAGTGCCCCAAAAGTTTGTTGGAGCAGTTGCTAACTTTGCACTATGCTTGTGGTGAGTAGACAGAAATATTGCACGTACTATCAAGGCTGGAGACTGTAGGAGGCGATCGAACCTGGGTTTAGTTTGTTTTGTTAATTTTGTGTTATCTGTATTGCTTAGTTAAGATTGTCTTGCGGTATGATAGTTGTCTTCCCCTGTTGTAGGCGCTAGCGTAGTAATTTAAATGAGCCTCTCGATCCCTTTCCCTTTTTGGGTGGCTGCTGAGCAAAAAAGCGGCCAGGGTTGAGTTTAATATATCGCTGGCCTTCCTTCACTGGGTAGGGATAGCTCTCCACCCCTGACCTTTTGTCTCTGATGTAGCCATATTTGTGCTGAAAGGGGACGTTAGACTCCAACTAACTAACTAACAGTGTGTACTGTGCTGTAGGCGTTGATTGCTCACTACCAGCAGAATTCACTGGAGCCACATTTTCACACAGTCCACACGGCACTGCTGACTCCGTGCACAAGAACAGTCTGCAAGCATGGTTTGCATTTCGCTGTGTTTACTACGCGACGCTATGTTGTAGTTGTGTCCGTCCATCCGTCGGTCACAAATCTGTGTTCTGTCAAAACGGCTCGAGTGACCTTCAAGTCGTCCACCTACTGCAAGCCTTTTGAGACGTTATTAGGTCGACTCTTGTGAGTCGACGTAATAAAGTGGGTCTCAAATGTCTGTCTGTCCGTCTGTCCACGAAACGTTTCTTCGATTTCAATGAAATTTGGCATGTAGGTGGAGAACAATGAGTGATGCACGACGGTATGCAGTATGACCTCATCCAAGATCAAGGTCACGAGCCCCTGAAATTTGGAAATCCTTCCATTTTCAAAAGCTGTCTCCTCCGCCATTTACAATGGGAGCTGGCAACTGACCACTGATTCTTAAAGAAGGGCTCAATATCTAAATTTGATCGGGCCGGATTTTTGATATTTGTCTTAGTTTTTGTGTCATGTAACTTTGAAGTAAACGTCAGTTGTGAAGAGTCGACAGTCAGTCCCGTACGGGGCTGAAAACCAGTGACTGTTTGGTTTCAGCAGTGGAGTCAGACGTGATCGGCTACTGTCGTACACTCTATAGCTTCGCTGCTCGCAGTGCTAAGGAGTTGTCGTTCAACGACGGTGAAACGATTGCAATCATCAGCAAGGCTTTCGGCATGTGGTGGAAGGGTCGACTCAGTGATAATGCAAGTATATGTCCGACTGTTGTGCATCGGAGTCTGCTGAAAGTTAGTGTGACTAGGCGTCAAGAGATGTAACTTGTGCATTGAGGTGTCAGCTGACGATATTAAAGCCCGTGATAAGCAGACAAGAAACTGGTGCATGCTAGTCAGGGGTGCGGAGTCAAAGTCTGGATTCTAGCCCAGGGCTGGAGCCGGAGTCCTAATTTTTTAAAAATCCCTGGAGTATGAGTCCCACAAAAAATAAGAGGACTCTGCATTCCTGTGCCAGATAACTGGAACCCTTTTGTGACGTTTGGTATCATTTAATTTCTGGCAACAGTTTCAGTTGCCACATAAAACAGTCCAACTAGAGCGTGAGAAAGCACTGTCACTCCTTCTTGCTGGTGACTAGAACAGATATGTGTAAACCAGTTCTATTTGTTTTCTGCTATGTCCATTTTGATGTGCACGGCTTGGGGAGTGGCGGGGTTTAAATTTTGCCGTCTTGTTGAGACTTACAGGGAATATTCACC
>Ga0209780_1001271_pt1 | contig 16248 bp, 7 predicted proteins | sample WorMetexBAHAMAS2_FD_187384 | JGI IMG/M metagenome (GOLD analysis project Ga0209780, IMG submission 187384) | Marine gutless worms symbiont microbial communities from Max Planck institute for Marine Microbiology, Germany - Inanidrilus exumae... | ecosystem: Host-associated > Annelida > Digestive...
ATTTTAGGCGGCAAATGACCGTCGTTGAGATAATTATCGCCGAACTGCATTGTTTGTCCAACGACGGGCACCATGTTGACTGCTCAGAGTCGTATGTGCACGACGGTAGGGGGTGCACTAGTTGTTTGATGGCATCGAGACCGAGTACAGGCTAAGTATCGGTCGATACTCGATACTATTTGATACCACTGAGTATCGATTACTATTAGATACTTGATGCCAGTATCGTTTTAACCCTAATCTTAGCTTATAAGCTCCATTCATCTGCACTTCACATCGCCGTACTTAAAACACGACTTTTTGTATAAGTCTTCTCCTTGACTGCTATACTCGCATTAGCTTAGGCCTACATCCACTCAATAACTCGGCGTCAGCACTCGGCGTGCGTGATAACTACTCACTTCACTGACTTCAAACGTAATGCAAGTAGGCACCTTCAAAGAACTATTGTGACTGGAGAGTAAACACGTTATAATCCTTTGAAGGTGACTACTCAGTGACGTTGTCGGCGCATGAGATGAGCGTCTCTGCTCTCGGATATGAACGACCCGGCGACTTTGTGACGCGAATAATTGTCAGTATTTAAAATTCCATAATCGCCCCGATTGTGTATAAATAGGCTTACGTCCACATGCAGACCGTACACGGAGTTCGTTAATCGTTAGTTCGGAGTTAACAGTTGTAGCCTATACGAGTCATTAAGCCTAGTCGCACGATGTCTTCAAACCGAAGCGTAGTATGGAAACAATTCGTACCATCCGCAGACGGTAGCACTGCCAAGTGCAAGCTCTGCAGCAAAGACCTGAAGCGGTCAGGCGCGAACTACACAAATCTCATGCTGCATCTGGAACGGCAGCACCGGCGGGAGCATCAAGAGCTCAAAGAAGAAGAGCAACGTCGGAAGATGCAGACGCAGGCCATGAATGAGGTATGCCTACACGACTTTTGCATCATGTGCAGTAAAGTTAACATTTCATAGATTGGTCAATGTGACGTCACAGTAATCGAAGAAAGGGTTACTGCTCGCGCCAGATCGGCGATCTTATTATAGGCCTAAGTGTTGCAAAATGCATGGTTCGCTATACGCTACGCGTGTTTTTTAAGCTTTTAAGTTTTCACTCCAGTCCAGACAAGATAGCCTAAGTCTGACCGCTTTGACTTCAAATATGTTAGATTATGTTGTGTTATCTGTATTGCTTAGTTGAGATTTTTCCGATGTTTTGTTGTATTTGGTTTAGTTTAGTCTCGCGGTGCGATAGTTGTCTTCCGCTGTTGTGTAGGCGCTAGCATAGGCCAAATAATTTAAATGAGCTTCTCGATCCCTTTACCTTTTGGGTGGCTGCTGAACAAAAAATGCGGCCAGGGTTGAGGTTAATAATCGCTGGCCTTCCGTCACGCGGTAGGGATAGCTCTCGACCCCAGACCTTTTGTCCAAGTAATCGCATGTTGGACTCTAGAGAGAAGCTATATAGAAGGCTGTATTGTGTTGAATGAGCACAATGGTAATCGCCCGAAGCTAATCGTTCGTTCACAATAGGCAGCATCTACAGACTACAGCCGAACGTAGATGTAAAAAACGTTCAAATAAAAATAAAAAACGTTTAAAAAGGAAAAAACGATAAAAATAAAAAACGTGACCGAAATATAAAACGTATAAAACGTTTTTTACATCTATGCAGCCTAACGCGTCAACACCGTTAGTTTGCCTGTAGAGTATTTCACAGTTTTTGTGTGGTGATAAATCGGAAAATTTGCGGTCCACCGGCGCCGGCAGCAAAAAAGCCAAATCAGCGGACCGTTGCGTTGATGTTCTGTTGCGTCTGTCTGCCTGTTGTAAACCGATGGTCTACTTTAACGTAGCCTACATCACATTATCATATAAGCCTACAGAGGCGGTTCTAGCTATTAGGCCCTGGCCTACCCAAACTCGTTCCTGGCTTACCCAAATGGCACGGGTCATCCCCATGATCCTCACGTACACCACTTCTGTTGGCCTACCCTAAATTTGCTTGGCCTTTGACTGGCCTACCAAAGTGAAAATTCCTAGAACCGCCCCTGTAAGCCTATCGATCGGATGACACCGCAACATAATACCTCCACTGTGTGCTGGTTGCTATAGGACCGAAAGCGCAAGCAGCCGACCCTGAAGGCGACATTTCAACATGTGACCCCATACGCTGACAACACAATTCAACGCTCCGGCCGTTCCCGGAGGTGACGGCACTCATGTCGTACCCGACGATTTCAATGATCGTGCCCGTGATCGACGGCTTGCAGCACTTGCCGAACAACACGGCGGGCGGTCTCGACGTGCTGTGCGGCATACTCTCGCGACTGGTCGAGGAAAAGTTCGGCGATTTATTCGACGACGACCAGCTGTGCGTGGCGACGGTTGTGGACCCACGTTTCAAGCTGGGCCCATTCGACAGTGAAGATCGCCGCCACCGTGCTGTAGAAGCGACATTGAAGTTTATGGTCGCCACGACATCCTCGGAGGCAACGGCGACGACGACCACCTCCGACGCCGACCCACCAGCAGTCACGCCGCAGCCGACGTCGCTGTCGCTGTGTTAGAAACTGGACAGTCAGTTACCTGCTTCAAATTCACATTGCGCGTCTCAGGAGGCACTGCGTAGAGAACTGGACGTCTACTTGGAAGTTCCGCCGATAGCGAGGGCGGACTGTCCACTGTCGTGGTGGGCCAAGAGCCAGACAACGTATCCCACAGTTGCAGCAGTTGCGCGACGTCTGCTGGCCATTCCAGCGACATCAGTCCCCAGCGAACGCTTGTTCTCTAAAGCTGGGGATGTTGTCACCAAGAAGCGCAACCGACTTGCGCTGTCGAAAGCGGACCGCATCGTTTTTTTAATGGACAATTTGTGACTGATGGCTATTAGGTGACGAAGCCGGACAGCTAGTTTAGGACATTATCAGTATAGAAATGTAATAATAGCAGTATATAATAATAATAATAGGCCTATGTATACAGGCCTAGACACTGTAAATTTTTAATTCAATTATGTGACGACGCCGGTAATTCGGACTGATATTCATCTTTTAAACGTGTTTTTTTGTTTTTTTCAATAGTGTATTAGTGTTTATTTTCGACATTTATTTTTCATTATTGATTCTGGTATGACATTTTTATATTATTGACAACGGTTAGGCCTAACATCGTGATGACGGATATTTTATTTAATTAAATTAACAGTAGGCTTAAGATTGTTTTTTAAAACATTTTCAAAATACTACTGAGTATTGGAGTAGATTTAGAGTTTGTGTCATTATACATTTGACGTAATTCAGCAACACTAAGACGAAAAGATATAGGCCTAGCGACAGCATAAATGAACCGGCGACGGCCTTTAAAGTGGACGGGAGACGATGCTTAAACAAACGTCCACCGCCGACCGCCCCACACCGGGCAATTACTGGAAGTGGGCACGTTTGACCGCTTCAGTTGAGTGCACCCGCCTGCCTTGGAATGTGTGACACTAATTACCCCGCCGGTCGCTCGCTCTTTGTCGGTGACGCCGAGAGCGCAGCCTATTGTATACGGACAACGAGCCTTAGTTGAGTAGTGCGAAATATCGAATCGTGTGAAAGGGAATTATAGCGATATTTGATACGATACGATACGCCTTCAATATCGCGATATTCGATACGATACGATGTATCGTGCCATCACTACATGTATAGTGGGCAAAGTACTACACATAAAACAAGGCTGCATCTTGTGTGGCCATTGTGACTTGTGACACGGCATTGAAGTTTGTGTTACATGTGTGTGGTGGCAAGTGTGGCGACGGCATCGAATGACCGCGTTAATTATCGCCATGCCGGCGTGCGACATGCATTCGTGCTCGATATCGTTTGATCTCTGGGCGCCGCGATATGATATCGCAAGGTCGACGAATCTTGGATCGATATCGCGTAATCGATATGACCCCCTAAACGTTACCACCTGAGGAGACACAGTCAGACTGTGACTGTCTGAGAATTCAATAGTATAACTGACATAAACTGGCAAATCCGTGCCCAGCCTGGGCCATCACAGGTCGCCAAACCATTCACACACCACACCCTAGACCAATATGCCACTGGAACAGGCAGGATGAAAGCTATTTGTTCTAGTATTCTAAAGGAGACATCAATTGTATTTGTAAAGTTTTGCCAAATGTAACTCTAGCTAACTACCGTAACTTTTTTCAGATCTAACTCTTGCTATCATTTGAGTATTTTTGCTTTGCCATATGAATAAGCCTGCCAGTTATTGTTGTAATTTGTCAGTCCCAGAGTGGCAGACGAACACCAGTTCAATGTCATGCTTTGGTATGTGAATGCAAAGTCTGTCACTAAGTTTAAGTATACGGTATACGGCTCTTGGTGTGTTTGTAGAAGAAAAGTCGCAACGCTATTCCTCTGTGCAGTTTCTGCTGTGGTTCGTCAAAGCGTAATCGCAGTGGACAACCAGAAGAGCTGATATACTGTGCTGACTGTGGCAACTGTGGTTAGAAAACAAGCATACATGTCTTGTATTGTAATTATGTTTAGATATTGTTGAGTAAATGGATTAGATTATTAATTAAAGTAGTCAGAATTGATTACTGGATATGAAGTTATGCCGTAACTTAGAATTTGTAGTGATTTTCTGAGACAAGGTTGTTGTTGTTGTTATCATCTCATCATTGTCATCCATTATTATCAATATTATGATCTTATCACAGAGGTGGGATGTGTAAGCCAGCACTTACATCTTGTTACAACTTTCTGTTAATGGTCTGTGATAACCATGTTCCATCTTGTACCGTTTGTGATATAACACCATTTATTGGTCAGAAGTTATATTCTTCGTATCTCTACACTGTTTTATATACAGGAAAATAGTATCATCACAATATTTGATGTCAGCAAACCATAATTATTGTGCAGTATATTAGTATTGATAGATGGACAGACTGCTGAAAGAAATGCCATGGTGTATGTAGTGCTTTGCATGGCAACGTCTGATGTATAAGTCTTGGTGTGACTGTGTGTTTGTTTGTTTTGTACGTGTGAACAGAAACTGCCTAATAGCTCAGTGGGCAGGGACTGAGAGGGGTAGGATATCTACATAGAGCAGAGAAGGTGTTGGGAGGGGAGAGTCACAAAGAGGAGAAGAGAATGTTGGCTTGATAAATTGCCGCTAATCTGCTGGTTGTGTTGCTTGTGCAGTAAACAGTTCTTTAGCTTTTTCTTATGATTTTGTAGGTCATCCATCGTGCTTGCGTTTTTCTCCGTCACTTACAGAACGTGTAAAACAAACTCGTTGGCAATGTCTGAACTGCAAGTCATGCACTGTGTGTGGCGGAATGGGACGAGCGGTTAGTGACACTTTCTTTTTGCTACATCGCTGATGTTCTCTTGAATCACATGCATTAAATTGTCGGTTATGTGAATTATGTGAATGGCAGTGCATGAGCTGTTGTTGTTGTTTTGCATTTTAAGGACAGCATGTTATTTTGCGATGGATGCGATCGTGGGTTTCACTTGAAATGTTGCCATCCTCCACTGCTTGATATCCCAGATGGTAGGTACATTATGTTTAAAAGTGTCTGATGAAATTTTGTTGTTTATAGTAGGGTTTTAAATCGATTATCAGTTAATCGATAATCGATTGATTGAAGCGATCATCGGTTAAGAAAGGCCGTAATCGGTGATCTAAATCCATTCAGTGTACCACCCGACATGCAGAGTGACACTAATTGCCCGGTTCCCAGGCTTATTATCTTAACTCATACTAGCATGCGTGTGCTGGCAAAGCTGCTGTTTGAAGTTAATTAGCGTCTGTATCGCCATCCTTTGTGGTCTTTTGCTGTGAGTAAACAACAGACGTTGCAGCCGCTGACATTATTCAAGCATGGCTGCAGTCATTACCAGGGCCGTACAGTTTTCCCAAACTTGCCGTACTGGACCATGTAAATGGCATGCTGATAGTGATGATGCTTAGTGGAGGGGTGAACACTGGGAGGCGTGAGGGAACACACAGTCAGATGCACGCGTCCGATTTCTGACCACGTGTACGTGGTCTCTCCAGAGGGCAAATGCGTCCGAATTTCACAGCACTGTGGCAACACAACAACTATGGTTGTTAATTTCCAGGAAATCTCATTCCCAAGTTTCGTCGATTGGCTAACCCCAGGACTCGATCGAGACTCGATTTGGACTGAGTATCAACCTGTTATGGTGTGCTCGCAAAGACACGGCCTCATTAGCGGCAGACAATAGCAGCCATCGCCAGACACACTGACAACTGATTTTATTAGAACACGCAGCTTGGAAGGGCTGAATAGCTAAGTAAAGTAGTACAATATATATTAATAGTTAAAAGGGAAGAAAGAAACGACTAATTCTTTATTGCTATGTCGACGTATGCCTACGCCGGTGTAGACGACGTGCGTAGGCCTAAGCCATCGATGGCATCCGTATGTCGTTGACCTTGTTCAAACGACTATAAGCAAACATTGTCGAGGGCAGTGTAAGCCGGTTATTGACGCTCTGACTTCCACGAAACACAGGCCTAACAGTCTGTAAAGTTAGTCAGTGAGAAGGCAATAATTCTTCATCTCTGCCCAGGCAGGACAGTGCAGCAGCCGCATTCGCACGGCCTGGACAATTTCTTTTGTTTTTTCACACTACTGTGGGAGTTGTCTCAATTCGATTATTGACTTTTAATCGGTTACAAGGAACCGATTATCGATTATGGAAAAATTTGATTTTTACATCCCTAGTTCATAGCTGATGAGGAGAAATATTTATGTGTTAAAAGAAAGAGGAAGTGTCATGTCTTGTTTCCATGGATTTCATGTGACATGTTAACGACCTCTAGATACTTTTCAAGCTAATAATGATAATAACTTGTTACCTCACCTTCGGGACAGGTGCGAAGTATTGTGGTCAGTGTGTCTGTATGCCTGTCTGCTCGCATGTCTCTAATACCACATGTCTAAACTTCACAAATTTTCTGTACACGTACATGGCCATGGCTCAGTCTTCCTCTGACGACAATGCATTGTGGATAGCGTCATGCTTTGACATAATTGGGTATATATAAATAACTAGTCGTGATAGTAACAGAGTTTGGCTGTGAAGCAAACAATGCATAATGATGTCACAGGAGGGCAAAGCCTGCTATCCTCAATTGCCTTGTTATTAATTTTGAAATGTGCCGTCTATGTTGTAAAATTTCATTTGTGAAATAGGATGCTGGATGTGCTGCCTTTGTGATGACTCCAGCAAAAAAAGGTCGACTGCTGGCAAACAAAGACAAAAGAAAAAAGAAAATGCTGTAAAACGGTTAGCCACACCATATTTATGTAGTTGGCTAATTTTTAATGCTTTTTTGATGGTGTACTCGCTATTTACATATTCTCTGTAATCTCTATAACCAAGCCTATCAACGACTATCACAGTTGCACTTAAATTGCCAACATATGTTGTCACAGATATACACCACTGATAGCAGAAGTCTGATGTTACAGCATAGACACATTAGACTGAAATGTGCTACATAGTAATAATAATAACAATAGACCAATTTATGATGCACCGGTTCTGTGGATTCTGAGGTGTGGAGGATGTTATGTGACTTGACTAAGGTTGTTCATAAAAAGCAGTGTTGAACAGATTGTGTTTAGTGTTGACTTGAAGGTAGCTTGTGATGGACTGGACTGGATATTGACTGGTAGGGAGTTCATGCAGTTGGTGAGGTGAAGTAGGAGGGTTGTCTGGCGAAGTCATATTGGATGTAGAGAAGAGAACAGTAAAGAGTGTGTGAGTAGATGAACGGCGAGTCGGTCCGGCAATGATGTGAGCAGTTCGCTCAGGTATGCTGGAGTCGACGTGGTTTAACTATGTACAGGATTAGTGTGATCTTGTATACCAGTCACTGCTGTACCGGCAATTAATGTAACGACTTTAATAGCGGCTGTGATGGCGTAAACCGGTCTGACTGTTTGAGAACACGTGCAGCGTAGTTCTGTACATGCTGCAGTTGATTTATGGCAGGAGATGAATAGCTGTACAGCACGGTATTACAGTAGTCCAGTCGTGATAGTATGAGGCTGCAAGCCAATGTCTGAGTTGTAGACACTGGCAGTAGATGACAGATGTGCTGCAATGCCTTAGATGGTAGTTACAGGACTTGACAACTGCTGGAATGTGGCTTTCGAACGTCAGACGCCGGTCAATAATGACACCGAGCTAACGAACCTCCTCACTGACCGGTAATGTAGCACCAGCAATGGTTACATTTTACTGTATATGGCAAACAGAGTTGAGTTGACATTCCAGGGCAGTGCATCGCTGATTGCTGAGTCAGCCAGCCATTAACATCGGGAGGAGAGGGAGAGACAGAGAACGCAAGGCAAGTGTGTCAGTTTCACAACCACTCCAGCTGTTGTGCTCCATATCACATTGACTCTACAGTCTGTTAGTCATGATGAAGAAATGTTGAGGTACATGTGAAATTAGCGTTATGTCCGAATTGGTGTTACAGTGATGCACATTATAACAGGGTGCGACTGTACTGTTATTACTACTATTACTGCTACTGGTTCTACTACTACTACTTTCGTTTTTTTCTGCTGACGTGGATATCATGAAGTAATTCCAGCATTTGTGGAGTAGGTTTTTACATTTTTCACACGAGTCCCACAATCAACTGCATCATACATATGGAACTTTGAGTTTTGTGTGATATGCTGATTAACAAGTATTTTTTGAGTGCTCATGTGCATGTGATAAATTGCTACTGTTATTGCATCAGGTAACTCATACTGACAAGAAATTATTGCACTTTGTTTTTATTTCAGCATGCCGTCATTTTCTCTATAATATTGTTGGTAAATAACCCTCTCTTCCAATAGACCACATCTGGGCAATGATGACGGTATGGAGGAAAAGAGGGAAGATTATCAAATGTTCCGTGTCATATTGAATATGACAGTTGTGCACAACGATACACAAACATATATGAGGAGTTTTTGCAGTTGACTGTTGGTGTTTAGGTTTACACCCTACCAAAGGTGGTGGATTAATAGCAACAGTTTGTTGAGCAGTATCCACGTTCTACATCCTTGAGGCTTGATGTTGGTGTTAACAAACCAACAGTTGCCTTCAGTGCCCCTGCCACCCCATTGTCTCTTGCCTCATTAAAATCCAGAATGGTTTTGCTTTTCTGTTGCTGGCTTACCCAGGTTGGCCGGAAAAGATACCATTAAGCGGGTGTTTGTTTGTTTGTTTATTCATCTGTTTTGGTAAAAATGTGTTATTTGTTGTCTTGTGATTAGCTGTCCTTAATATCAGTAGTCAGTTGCTGCAATTTAATCATTCGGTCATTATTGTGTATGTGTGAAGTGCTGAGGTTGCTGGCCACCAGTCTTCAGTCAATGCTGATAGTTTGCCTAAAACATTGGATACATCTTTGGTGTCGGTGTGTAAACCACTCGGACTGATCGACGACCTGACGCGCTTCTTTCTGCCAAAAAATCAACGGAGATCTCGAGTGTCTTCTTCTGCAACGATGTCTGTTATTAGTTCAGTTAAGCCAGTGGGTGATGACAGTGCGGTTCCGACGGTGACTAAATTATCACGACTAAAGCCAAATCAAGCTAGGCACACGCAGCTACTTCGTGGCAGCAAAGGACAAAAACGTCAATCACCAGCTGTTCATGTTGCTAAAAGGTTAAAACAGAAGTCTATGAGTAAGATCAACAAAGTGGCCAAAAGCGTCAATCGTAGAAAGCCGGTAAGTGATGGCTATAAAGTGACGAAACCTAAACAGCATCGACATCGGCAGCATAGAGATCATGTTGAATCATTGATTGATGGCCTCACTGATTACTTTACTGCTCATGGTGAACGGAGATTGAAGTCGCCGGCGTTGAAGAGTATAGGTTTATATGGGTCGGAAAGTCAGCCAACTGAGTCACCTCACCAGCTTGATAGCCCTACTGAGACGATGTATTCACCTGAGTTCAGTCGGAGAAAACCACGAAAGCATAAGAAGGCAACTGTTGAGAAGCTGTTTGATGGTCTGTCATCATTCTTTGCTGTTCAAAATGAATACAGAAGACAACCGTCATCGCCAGGACCGTCCGCAAGTCCAGAAGCTGGTGTAAAAAATGCTGTACTTTTTGGTCGAACAGGCACGCCATCAAGTGAGACCAAGTTAAGTCAGTTACTAAATGTGCCGTCGATGGACGCTGTCAGAAAGATGATGGCAGGGAAAACTTCCCAGTTGAAAGGTTTGTTCGATGGATTATCGCATTTGTACACTGCCCACGGAGACCGCAAACGCAAAAGTCCATTCTTCTACGTGACACAACCGACAAAGTCACGTGCACTGGCCAACCAGCAGCATGCATCTCCAGTGAAACAAGAGTCAGTTGGCACAGGGCCTGACGTGACGGATGCAGCAGCTGCCAGTCAGACAGTTAAAGTTGTCAAAGAGAAACAGCAACGGATGACGGACAAACTGAGCACGAACAAGTCACAGCTGCCAAAGAAAAGTCTGAAACCTGTCTCGCCTATTATAAAAAAGCAGTTGTCATCTTTAGGTATGCCTGCTTTAATGCCAGTGACCTTTTGTTTTATACAGTGCAACTTTGATGTGCACAACTGGTATTTTATTTTAATGAACTGTATTAAGTGTAATTGAATTTAGTTGTTGTTGGATAAGTGGACCAGATTGTCTATCCGATATACATCCGCAGTTCTCGGTATGTGACTCGGTAAATGTGGTCGGCTCAACGCCTATTGTTTCTGAGACAAACAGGAAGCAGATATCCAGCTTTAGAGGTGTGCAAATTCCAATCTTGACAGTTTTGCGATTGAAGTTTCCACATTTGTCCACATTCATTTATTCATTCATAGGCATAATCCAAGGAGCATAGACATACTGAAAACTTTATGCCTGTAAGTTCTTTCGGATGCTTTGCTCCAGGCAGAATTCAGTCCGAGGTTCAATGGCTTGGGTGTTTGACGTGCCATGCGACCTGTGGCAAAATGCACTGGGCATTGAGTTTGACAGCATCAAGCAGTATATGTCTTTGTCTCCCAATTTTCCTCTTTTTCCTCTCAGACAGGTGGGAGGACTTAGCCAGTCCTCCCCAAACCCAGCTCGAGATTAAAGCCTATTGGTTTTATCTCATTGGCTAGAATAGCACTGGAGGAAATTCTTTTGGCGACTGGGCCTATGCACAATATAGAGTGAAGACCTGTGTCGTGCAGAGCTGAAAGGCTCAGTGGTCTAGAATGACCGACAGAGTGGACCTAATGTTATTCCTCATGTATCCCTGGTACATTATTTCCGGGCTCAACCTGACAGCTCTGTCTGTTACCACTCTTGTTGGCCGTCCACAGTGGTGAGGGAGCGTGAGATATGAATTTTTCTTAAAAATATGGATGCATCTGCTTCTTTGTCAAACAAAAAAACTGATGATGATAATAAATCAAATGAACCCCCAAACTTTCTAACTCAATCCATTCCAAGTTGGCCAAAATATCTAATGGCCAAATCAACAGATGAAAATATCCAACTAACAAAATTAAGTCCATTTAAACTAGCCGACTGTATCAACGATATTGGAAAAAGTAAAATTGTCAATGCAACCATCCTAAATAACTATATACTACTTGAAACCAATAATGAAGAACAATCTAAACGTCTTGATACCAAACACACTTGCAAGGTTCCTGTTTCCATAACACCACACAGTACTCTAATTTTAAAAAAGGTGTCATCAAGTGCAAACAATTGGATATCTGTACTGACGAAGACGTTATTGCAAGACTATATACACAAATACCTATATGTTTACAATCAACAAACTTCAACTACCAGAAATTGTCAGAATTGGTTTTCTTAGTGCATGTAGAACAGTATTTACCTGTTTTTCTACATTGCACAAAATGCCAGAAATTTGGCCATCACACTGCTAAATGTAGAAACCCAAAATACACATGTTGAAGTTGTACTAAACATAATGAACGTAATCCTGCAACGCAGAAGATCCTACAGTATGTGTCAACTGTCAAGGGAATCATTCATCTTTTTCTAAAAATGTCTTGCTTAAGACCAAGAAAAAGAAATCATGCGTCTCAAATACACTCACAACCTTACCTTTACTGAAGTATGAAGACTTTCAAACTTAAGACTCAAATCACATATGCTTCTGTAGCTACAAAAAACTGTTTCCAGAGGTATACAAACTGACATTGACCCTGAAATACAATACAACTTTCTGATTTAGATCCCATCATATCAACAAAGTGCCGTTAAACCCCAGCCAACCAACCTCTTGGTGTTCAGTGATGCTTATGATTTCTGCGTTAACATTTTGTTTGTATTACATCATTTTCATTTCACACACTTTTATTTGAAACAGTTTTGTACGATCTGTAAATGTTTCATGTTTGGTGAGTTTGTTAGTCACACATTGTGGAATTGCATGTGAATGACAGGTGCAGTTAAGTTCTAAATTATGGTTTATTCTTAGTCTACTGCTTGCATTTGTAGACACGAGTGGGACGCCCAAGCATGTCAGTGCTGAGGATGTTGAATTGTTTCGACAGGCATGCCACATATCACGACAGGTATTCAATTTCCACTACGTTTTTTGTTCTTTGTTTTTTTCAGAAAGCTCCGATCACTCATGTTACACTTACTTTGCTGAAGTTGCATTGATTTCTTTGAATGTGACAGTTGTATTTTTGCCCAAGTGTGAAACTGATGTGACAGGGAGATCTCTATTGCACATATCTGGTAATTTTATCATGCTGAACCACAAGCTTGACAGAGACCTTCTCCGACATCATATGACTTTTGCAATTTTTACAGCTTGGCCCTTTTCAGTGCAGTAGCAGTTGTAATACAACATGGTATAGTATGAAGTTTATACATTAGCTGTAACAGGGTAGACTGTGTCAGCTGGTATATCGAAATACCATGTATGTAACAGCCCGCCTGTCAAGGGCCAATGTATAGTTAAACTGAGGGGTTAATTTTGATAGGTGTCAAATTCAGAACATTTTGTATCTGTGTTTATGGCCAGCACAGCCATAAAAATCAACCATCAAGTATTGTCAATATCTACCTTGATTCCCACTGACCTGGCAAGTCATGGAAAGTCCGGTAGGTACTGACCGAGGTCAAGGGAAGTCAGAAATCTGTTGGTGTGGCACTCAGAATACTAAAATAGTGGCGGAATTGCAGCAGCTGGGTTGGTTGCTTGTTAAATTACAGAATTAATTACAACACATTGAGTGAAATTGAGAATTAACCAAAGTGAATTGGCAGTATAGGTACGTAAACTCAGTTGCATGTAGCTTATTATGCTTAACGTGCTGGTCTGGCTTACTTTGTGTTGATATTTTACCACAATTAGATTACTAAAATGTGTTTTGTTGCAAAAGGTGAAGTCCAATACTGGCAGAACTTCACAGAAGGCATGAAGAGGCAAAAAATGCGTCAGTTTTAGGATATGGTGAATACTGTCGCGAGTCCTGATTGTGCTGTAATGTTTCGATTCGTGGATGGTTTGAATATTGTTTGCAGCTAGTTTTGGTTTGCTGTTGTGTTTTATGTGCAGCAGCTTGGCGGAAGTTCGCCTGGAAAACACAGTCCTAGTTGCATTGAGTTTGGAAAATATGAGATTAATAGCTGGTATTCGTCACCTTTTCCTCGTAATTTAGCCAAGTATGTATGCACGTGCATTAGTTTATGATTATCTTACAATTGACACCGAACTATTAGGGTTAAATTTGTTTTTTTGACATCAACAAGGTTGTTAGTTTGAGCATAACGGACCATACATGAACGGTATATATGCTGATATGCTGTTCATGTATGGTCTGTTATGGACTCTAAATCAACCACAGTGCAACATGTTTATGTGATTGAAAGTAAGAAACTTGATTGTCCTGTTGCATGCAAGCGTTACTTTTGTAAATTTAGTTTTGTATACACAAGAGCCTGTAACTATCATCTTTTGATTTGTGATATAACACAATGCAGCAGTGCATAACGTATGCTGAACATCAATGGGTACCCAGATTAATGTGCCACACAGAACAATAATTGACAGAAAACTAGAAGAACCCAGCACTCACAGGAGTGTCATGACCCACACCGGCAATGTTTTTGTGCCTCTTGTCCTCGACCTTTGACCTTTTGACCCAAAATAAACTGTTGGACCATATCTACGTCAACTTTGGTGATCCTAGCTGCATCAGTTTTTGAGATATTATGTGGAAAAACAAACAACTGACAGACAGACACATAAATGCCGCTGAACACCCTACCCATATGACTGCCATTGGGTGGGCAAAAATGAAAAAGAACTAAAATTAAAATTAGTACAGGAAGAGCCAGTACGAGTCGTAGACTGTAAAGTCAGATCACTGACCTGAGTGTGTTTTGGGACTGTTGACAGATTGAACAAGCTACACATTTGCAGTTTGTGTCTGAAATGTATGCAGAGTCGTTCGGCTCTGTCTGGACACATGGTATGTGGTTATGCATCTTGGTGTTATAAAGTTAAAACTTTTTATATAAATAGTTCATTTTACTTCTTGCAAGAATGAAGATGTTTCAGATGTTGTGAACATAATGTCCTACATTTTGTAGGATACTAAGTATAGTCTCTTGTTGTAGCACATTTCATATACTTTTGTCTGAAAGCATTATTAGTAGTCTTAATGTCTTTATCCCTGCAAAAGTGAGGGAATATATTTTCACCGGCATTGGTCTGTCTGTCGGTGTGTGTGTGTCTGTCTATGACCACAATAACTAAAACGATTGTGGACGGATTTGCACCAAATTTCATGCGAAGGTTCCTAGTGGGAAAGGGAAGACCAAGTTCGTGTTTCATTACGATCCGAATCAGTAGAGGGATGTGGAAGTAACGGTCAAAACAACTCCGTAAACTGGCGATTGTTTACAAAATAGCTTCGTCGGGAAATTTGGAACTAGCGGGCTGCAAAATAGTAGATGTGGCAAGTGTTGCCAAGTGTTGGCGACAAAAACTTTCGCGGGGATTTGTACTCTCTCAGAGTACTTTCCATCTTTTTTGTTATTGACATATTACTCAGGCAGTGGAATGTTGTGATAGAGCTTATGGTCTGTTTTGTTTAGCCCTGGGAGGATGCACAGGTTCAGAACAAGTGCCAAAAAGGCAACGGGACAGTGCTGTAATCTAAATTCACAGAGAAAATGACGTAGAAACAGCATATGTGTTTGTGTGTTCGTTTGTTTGTTTGTTTGTGTGTTAATCAGGTAATGTTGAAATGTGTAGAATTTGTGGCTACTTCAACAGTTTTCCAACAGTTCTGTCAAAGCCTGGCCCAAACTGGATTGAGTGACCTAGGAAAAGAAGGCCTGTATGCCGTGTGTGTAAAGTTGTGATTGTAAACTAAAGTTGTGGTTGCAGGCCAAGTGCTGCATGTTCTGGCCTCCCGGCAATGAAGTCTACCGTGATGGACCACTGTCTATACACGAAGTCGATGGCGACGTCAATCGTGAATATTGTCAGAATCTCTGTCTACTTGCAAAGCTGTTTTTGGACCACAAGACACTCTATTACGATGTTGAACCATTTCTGTTTTATGTGCTAACACATTCAGACAGTTCTGGAACACATTTGATTGGGTATTTCTCGAAGGTCAATATTAAATGTTGTATTTTGTTGCATAATCATTTTGTGCTGCAGCTGCAACAACCAGAACAGTCATGGCATTTATTTATCCTCGATAATGTAGAAGTAATGGCAGGAAAGTCTGTCTCCAAAAGATGCTTAGTTTGTCCACAGACATGTTGAATTTTGTTCGACAGTGTTAAGAAAATGATGCAAGGAATATGGTGATTGTAAATTATTACATTTGTTATTGTTGTAATGGATTAATTTGACCAGTTATTTGCTGCAGTAAAGTTTTATTGCAGCAAGGGCTATGGCAAAGCGACATGTAATTCGGTGTATGTTTATTAATGTTGCTAATAGCATGAATCTGAGTGTTTGCCATTGCAAATTTTTAGTTGTATGTTTGTTTTCTCACTGTTTTTACTGACGATTTTTTTTAACTGTCACTTCTCTCATTTGACAATGGGTGCACGGATGTCAAAGCAGATTGTTGCATTAACACCATTGAATTAGTTTATACTTTTGTTTCCTTTATTGTTGACTAAATTTATTGTTGACTAATGAACTCTCT
>Ga0209780_1001272_pt1 | contig 16248 bp, 13 predicted proteins | sample WorMetexBAHAMAS2_FD_187384 | JGI IMG/M metagenome (GOLD analysis project Ga0209780, IMG submission 187384) | Marine gutless worms symbiont microbial communities from Max Planck institute for Marine Microbiology, Germany - Inanidrilus exumae... | ecosystem: Host-associated > Annelida > Digestive...
GCACACTGATGCACTTCGACCTTCTTGACCTTTTCGACCGTTAAAAATTTGAAATTTTAAAAATCCAACATGGCGGCGTCCGCCATCTTGAAAATTCGACAAATCGCGATATCTCAGCTGCGGTTCGAGCGATTGCGACAAAATTTGGCGTGGTTACGCAGTTCGACCCTCTTGACCGTTCCGAACGTTAAAAATTTCAAATTTTGAAAATCCAAGATGGCGGCGGCCGCTATCTTAAAAATCGAAAAATCACCATCTCGACCGCAGTTTAAGCGATTTCGACGAAATTTGGCACACTGATGCACTTCGACCTTCTTGACCTTTTAAACTGTTAAAAATTTGAAATTTTGAAAATCCAAGCTGTGAATTGATATGCATAGGAGCTTTAAGGTAGATGAACACCTGACTGAGCAGCATTGACAGCCGGTGTTCCTATTCAGTAAGCCAATTAAGTGTGAGCATTCATCTTTGTTGTTCATACATCGACTTGTCACGGTCAAAACTGCACAAGACGGGCGATCTACAGGTTGGGAATTGACACGTTAATTGCCAACATTCTAGTCCTTTATCAGTTGCAGAGTTGTGTTCTTACGTCGAATTATGTCTTCCGAGTGACCTCTTTATTTCTTACATATCATTGTAAGGTTACATATGCACAGCATAAAAACTAAGATGTGCATTCTGTTAACAGATTCTCACTTGAAGCAAGGTGAAGTTGTTCTCGTATTTTCACAATTGGGCATCAGCCGTTCAGCAACTATTGTCATGGCTTACCTGATGTCTGAAAAAGACTGGTCACTCGAGGCTAGTTTCCTACAGCAATTGGTCTTATTTTTTATGATGTACAGGATGACCAAATTCAGCTTTCATTTTAGCTTGTAACAATGGAATCCGTCCATAAAATTCAATAATTTTTGGCACAAATAAACTACGTAAAAACAACAAGTGCCAAGATGCTAAAATAATTATCTTAATAAATGCATACGCTACAGGGCACCACTATACTCCATAGTCGTCCAAGTCGATCGTCAGATGGCCAAGTCGAGTCAGTGCAGATGGTCAACTTGAAGTCACATCGATCATTGTCCTTTCAAGTCAAGTTGATGATTAAAATCAAAACTTGCGTCAATCTGTGCTATAATTTCCTTTGCCAACATACGTATACTGTCAGTTCATTACGTCTTCTAAACGACTTATTATAACATGTCATAACACAATCATTGGCATTTGTTTTAAGAAATATAACCGTTAGTGAAAATTCTTGTTATGTGAACTGTCAACACTAACATCAACGCGTATACACGACAAAACACTTGTATTTAACAACATTTGGGCATTTTAACATATTGAGGTGAACGACCTGGAAGTATATTCTATACTACATGTAAGTGCTCTATTTATATAAACGACAGCCGCGCTAGCATAGCGTCGCGTGGGTAAAAAATTATGCGTAAATAAAATGGCCATAATGCTACAAAATAATTAAGAATACCGGTAATCTACTTTTGTAACGCTCTCTGTCGACCAATATTTGATTTTTATGTTTCTGAATGTATGTCAGCTGTTATTTGACGTGCCAAAAATTGATATCAAATTGTCTAAAAAGTGCTTTAGTACGACGAAACAAATCACGTTGGTTCTACTAATTTTAGACCGTCCGATACTGGGCTGATGTATGTATACAAGCCCTGTTAATGCTGCAGCACTGCTTAAAACATCGAGGTCATTCGCTGTTGTACGTGCTTTGAGATGTGTAGTTCATGAATTTTTTCTGGTTCTATTTCATATCAACCTTCATTTATTCGGTGGCATTTCTGTACTTGCTCCTGTGCTCTGTATTTTCTTCATACTTCAGTTGCAAATAAATGTTGTATTACTTACTGTAACATACTTGCTTCACGTAATACGCAAGTTAAAACGTGGCACAGTAAACATACGTCAATAGATGTCACACTAGTGGCTGCTACAGTGGCATACTTGTTATTTAACTCGATGTGACAGTGCGAGTTGACTGCAGTTGCACATACATGAAATCTGGTGACTTCATTCAGTGACTTGACTGCATTCGTGTAACAACAGGCAATTCGAGGGGCCCTAAGCTCATCATTTCTTTAGTTTTAGCAGAATAACTTTTGTGAACTTGATGTCAGTAAAATTATTAAACTGTTTCCTAATTCAAGGCCTGGAAACATTTCTTGGAATTTTATTGGTATTTTATAAGTGTTTTGTGATTTATCACGCTTAATTCAGTTGATTTTTTCGTCTTATTTTTATTGTTATTTGAGGGCTGCAAAGGTATGTGACAAACCAAGGACACTTAATTCATTAGCTCTAACGCTGCTCAACTCATAACCAGGAGTCCTGATTCATACGAGTTCCAATGTGAATTTCCATTTCTGGTTGATCATCATTATAACTACGGTTGCTACAGATGAAATGTAATATAAAGTGACAAAATATAACCGCATGCTAATTTTTTTAAAAATTCTGGATAATTTCTCGAAATACTTGTAACAAAACTGAAAAATTATGAAAATTAATGGTGTAAATTGACTTACAACTCAGGCCTGGCTTTCACGAATAACTCCACTTGCACAAGTCTTCAATGACTTGACTCTTAACTTGGTCTTGTGCCTTATGACTGCTGACTTAATGATGCTGAGTTGTGTACATAATAGCTCTGACGGTTGTCCTTTTTTATGTGTAGCAAGCTGAGAGCCATGTAAAGAAATGTCGTCCACAAGTCTGCCCACATGCAGCTTTCCGAACTCAGCTTCAGTCGTGGCATTATGAACTAAACAAGGACAACGTCGAAGGAATCACCGACTCAGTGCAGAACATTGACCTGCTGACACTCATCGAAAATGAACTTCAAAAAGAAGAAGAAGCAGGTCTGCAAAGTGGTGAAGATGCAGATATGCAAAAAGGTGAAGATGCAGATCTGCAGAGTGGTGACAGTTAGCATTCTGCTGCTCTGATAGATGTTTGCTACATTTTCTGCAGAAATACAGCAATGTAAAATCTTCACATTGACACCAGTTACACTATTTTATGGCCAAAATGGTGCATAATATTGTGCCAGTAATGATCAACAAACATGACTTAAACAACCCAGGGGACAATGTACTCAGTTTATTAACTACATTTTATGCCAAAAAAACAATACTGCATTTACTGACATTTGTACATGAAAATATTCACCCTTTTGTAACATATAAATAATCATTAACATTAAATAGCCCTGTTGCTGTACATAACTTCTTGTCAGTATTATTGCAGCAAATGCTGCTTGTTAGCAAAGACCTGTGAAAATCAGACTGTATTAATGTAAATGTATTTATGTACGGTAATTCAGGCTGAGCCTGAAACATGCTGCAAATATCAGAAAGATTTCTGCACTGAAAGCAAGGTGACAGCAAGGTGAAAACAATGCATTGCTACTGCCATTTGCCAGCAGGCATAAGCATGAAGATGTATGTGCATAAGCAACAGATGATAACTCAAAACAGTGACACAACAAACAACATGGGAGGAGACACAGTGTCAGAATCACTGAAGACATCGACCACTCACTGCCACCGCATTCAGTCTGATTATCCTCTCACACGTAATGCAATTATATTTTGCTTCTTTAAAGATGATATGCAATGATTTTTTGGTTGTTAAAGTAAATTGCCAAAAGTATGTCTTTAATATAAGCAAATCTATTTGAATATTAAGGAACATCAGAAAATTAGGAAATTTTAGAAAAAGTGCCAGAAAGTGTGCACCCGATGATTTGTTTACTTATTCAAGTGATGACGTCATACCAGGAAAACAAACAAGGGAACAGGTTATTGGAGTGTTGAGTGAGACATTACACAACACATAGGCATAACGACGTAGAAATAGGTTCTTAAAACATAAACTGGTAAAATAAATAACTTCTTATCTAATCTCAATAACGCATAACAACGCAAACGAAACAAGCATATCATGGCATGACATCACACATGATGGAAATAGCCGAAGAATAACTATACCAAAAATACCAATAAACTTGTACTTTTTAGCATTTTATGGCATAATTTATCAAAATTTGTTACACAGACGGATTTATATTACAGTAAGCAGCTAGAAACAACTTTTAATCAATTTGGTAAAAAATCGTTGCATATCACCTTTAAATGTAGAATTCTAAAGTCTTTATCAGCTGCATCATTCATTTACCTACGTACCTCCAGTCAAATGGCCGTTGTCCAGATGAACCTCGGTCAGCTAGTTACCCATTTTTGTCCTCCATCTGTTGTGGTTGGTTGGTTGGACTTTAACGGTGCTTTCAACACAATTCAGGTCATACTGTGCCTCCATCTGTTCTGGAAGAGAACTTTTCGACAAAAGCGACACAGGCTTTTTATGTGCCAGATGCCTTTCCTCCTGTTACCCAACCGTGTTAAAGACATGGAGGAAACTCATAAGCAGTGACCCCAGATGACCTCATCTTTTCTTCAGACTCCTGACAGACGGGATGTCGCTCCCTTTACACCAGCTGTCTGATACCATTACAATGCATCACTTATTTCTTTATCATAAAATCACACGTGGTAGAAAAAGCAAGTGATAGTAAATAATATTCACAATAAACAATAAATACACAGCAAAAGGCAGCTGACGGTACATATGATGGAAAGGCAGTTGCAAATATGGTGCACATAACCTCATAAGACAAAATGTACAACTGTTATGCAATTAGGGATTGCAAGCCCAGACTGCTTTTCCCAATCTCAGGATTGAAGATAATGTAATCCTGGGATCCCAACGGGATTTCACCGAGAATATGGGAATGACCACAGTAATGTAGGCATTATAACTTTGTGTATAGCATTATAGCCTATAGGCCTACTATAAATAACGAGTGATCTCTTAGACTAGGCCTACATGTATCTTTTTCTCTCATTGGGACAATTACTATCATGCATCCAGTTGTAAATAATATTGTGCAAAATAAGAAGGCAATATCATGTCCACAAAATATCAATTATGATTTCATTGTGATGACTTTTTTGCCAATTATGTAACTGTATTTAGTGACAACTGTTTCTCAATCCTGAAATTCCGGGTTTTGGGGATGCTCAAACCCGGGGATTTTGTGATTGAAAATGCCGCCAGGATCCCGGGATTGCAATCCCTAGATCCAATGTAATAACGTACAGGAGACTACAAAACAATTAAAGCATGCAACGACTTGAGCAGACATTTGTAAGGTACAGTGCAAAGTCAGTATTGTACGATATCAGAGCAAATGCACAACAGAAGCTAAAAAGTTGATGGGCGTCAGCATAGACTACCAAAAAAATTCGATTATAATACGCACAATTTTGACCATTACTAGCGCTCTCAAAGAGGTGGTGTGTATTATGCACGTAAACTAATAAGCCTGCCAATCTTCCTGGTAGTGAAATGAGGTCAGAGTTCACCATGAAGGCCCAGTAATAGCACTTACTGTGGTTATTTATGGCTGACAGTGTGCTAAGATCAAGTTGCAATTGCCACAGAAACCATTTGGCATTCTAGGTGCGTTTAGGTTTAGGGTGAGACAACGGCAACGGCCGTGCTGCCGCCGTCTAGATTCTCACGGCTGTCTGCGACAGGACTTGTCAATTGCTATCGGGGCCCCTCACGCAGATGGCATGGCTGCTAAGTCTGATAGAGAACGGAACGCTGCTTGTATAGCAGATAAACTGCCACGGTCATCAATGCTCGGCGTGTCTGCTGCCTCTCGCCCCTCAGCCAGAATACTCTTCCTTCTAGACATGGCGGGGACGGGCGACTGCTGACTGTTCACGCAATCTCCGACAGGCGGTGCCCACTGACGTCGGCATTGTCGCCCAGTAAAGCAGTTTGCGTCAGTAAACAACTTTGCACCCGGTTGCATAGAACAGATGTATATTATACAGCTAAACTACAGTTTTCCCACGATTTTCCCCTCAAAGTTTGGGGTATGTATTATACAAGTGTGTGTATTATATTCAAATTTTTACGGTAGTGGAAAGAACAATAACAGACAATAACAGTGTCCAAAGTCATTTAGCAAAAGGCTGCATTGGCGTCTTAGCACCCATGTACCCACAAAGGGTCCCTTCCTGTGGGGGTATCTGGACCCCATCTAATACTTGGGTTTCTTGGACCCACGAGTCAGCCAGCAACACACAGACAGACAGACATACAGACCATGCCATGTGCAACCAGTGTAGCAATAGGCCGCATCTATGCACAGAATGCATACAATGCGGCCTAAAAATTAACGAAAAAGAACTAAAACTAAAACCCAACTAGATGGGTTGCAGTGCGTCTGGGGACTCGCTGCAATATAGGCTCAGAGATGTGCCAATTTTCCTACCGGCGTACTCGGCAGATGACACAACTGTTTACTTATTTACTGATGCAATGTCACAGCATGCCACGCCCACATCGGTTTGTTTACTTTTGCATCATGATGCAAGCAAAACGTTGACAGTAGCGATTGCCAAAATTTGTCTTTTTTGTGGGCTTAGTGCCCAAACCGTACGTCCCCCACCAAAACTCATGCACGAAGGGCATATCCTTGGGATGTCTACTTGAACTAGTCCCCGAAATGATTCGCATTGCCCGAAATTGTGCCGTTTGAGCAGTACCCCTTGAAAGTACCAATTTTCAGTGGTTTTTTGGACCGGTAAAATTCCATGCAGAAATTCAAAAAATTTTCAACGGTTTATGCATGCACACACCGATTCACGACTTTTGTTTCATAAATGCTCAAAATCAATGCAGGATAACTGGCCGAAAGTCCATGTTTTATTAGTGACAACACATTTTGGCATCCTTAGGTGGAACACCTGAGGCGCTTTCCCCTCTATTTTTGTGTGGGTGCGCATGACCCCTGATTTATATTCCAGGTTTCATCCAGATCCGTTCAGGTTTGGGGATATATAACCGAAAAACCCCTCCATGGCCCCCTTCAAGCCTACTACTACAACTGATGCAAGACAACGGTTAACATCTATAACAGACAGAAACTCTAAAACAGTAGGTAAGCATTGGACGGCAACAACAGCCTGCCTAAATCCATGATTAGCACAATAAGCACAAAGTGTTGTTAGTTACTAGCAAGGCAACACTGTGACTCTACTGGTTTACAACTAAGTATACATTTAGCAGGCCACATGGGACAATGATGTTTCTCACGGGAGTTATGGAATGTCACAACACCAACATTTACCACCGAACATACATATAATCACACGAATAATACTTGAGTAATCAAGCTGCATCTGTCTAAATATATATGCATCAATCATACAAAATGATAAAAACAATTTTAAAACTAACTCAAAGTCATTATATGACTCTTCTATAAATTACCACTGTTACAGTGTCAACCATACAGAAAAAAAGATTAAAAACGAAAATGCGACTCAGAATCAGATTGTTCTATGATTTGTCGTAAGTATAAATGCTAGAAATAACTACAGTAATACGGCTAGCACCAAAGCGAGAAGACATGGCAGATAAGGGGTGCTGCAAGTTACACCAGCTGACGGTGATATGGAAGCTGCACATGCAAACGCAATTAGCATATTACTCACAGTCATATATGCTATGGTACATTTGGTTACATTTTTAGGCCACCCCGCCTGCAAGCAGTTCATAGATGCTGTCTATAGCTACAGATGTCACACGTAGCATGGTCTATGTGTCTGTCTGTGTATGTTGGGTACAAGGGTGAGCTGTGCAAAAACGGCTGAACTGATCCAGATGCCACTTGAAGGAGGGCAGACTATTGCGAAGCCAATATTACACTATATTAGATGGGGATCCATATCCACACGTGAAGGGGCACTTTTGAGCGACACATGCTGGCCGAAACACAGCTATGTATGAGTGCCTTGCTCATTGTTTGCCTGCCTCTGCTGGTGAATGTGCCTGCACAGGACATGCTGTGGAAGAATGTATTCACCACCATGAGGTGATGTGGTATTATGCCATATTGCATTGGACACTTGTGTCATTAAAAGCAGCTAAAAACTCAATAGAAAGTACAGGTTGGGCCAATAAAAACATACGTATTTCAATACACCACACAGATGCAACTGACGTTATTACGGTTCTTTATTGTCCACCCAGTATTATATTACATTCATTTAAAATGGTTGTTTCAGTACATAAAATATATACACCAAATCACAGTTGCTGGGAGCCAGGCACAGGTTTATTTTGGTGCATAAAAACACTGTGTCTGACCAGGCAGGTAGGCAAATGCTATTATTATGTCCCAGCCCAGCCCGGAGTGACTGGATAATATTCATCATTACTGGTCAATGTCATGTCCAGTCGACTATCTCTGGTAAGCAAGGAAAACTATAATACTTTGAAGAAAGCTGTTTAAAACTGTGGGTAAGCAAGCTGTGTCATCAGATAATACACACAGCTGGAAGTGAGCCATTTCTACTTTATGTATCACATCAGACAGCAATAAACCTAAAATTCTTGTTACTATGATGATCTTCGTCGGTAAAAACAAGGTGTCGTCCTAACGAGACGTAACCATACTGAACTGGTCTGCCATGCAGTGTCAGCCGCCCGACCGCCCACTCGCCCAGCAGCCGGTGGGCGGGTTGCCCACCGGCAGCGTTACAGACGATGACAGACGACAGTGAGCAAAACACGGGCCCGTTAGGCGGGCAGTAATAATGAAGTATGGTAACAAAAGAAAGCAGCCAATTAGACTTGGGCAGTCTCACCTAAGAGACATTATACTTACAATCAGCAGATTCAGCAAACAGCTGCTGAAGTTGTTCCATTCTGCCAGCCGGCGCTGGCCACGGGTTTGCACTGTCGTACGCTGGATGTAAGACAATGGGGACCTCTGTTGAGCCAATGTCATTCTCAGCCAGCAAATAATACGTGCCAAAGTCTGCCTGTTGTATGTGCCAGAACACCATCTCCACCTGTGTTCTGTCACTGCCAACGGACTGAAACAGTACACATTGCAAAATAATTTAAAACAAGAAGCTCTGCTACTGCACAAAGACCACACGACATGCTACATTAGTACACGAGGTACAGGAGTTGAAAAGATTTCAAACAGCAAAAATGATCTTCAAGGTCATTGGCAACGGTCCATTCGATTGGCCACATACGATTTCCTATTAGTGTTCCATTGCAACTACGTCTCTATCTTGCACCATTAATGAGATATTATCACTTACTTCCCAACCTTTAGAGGTCACGTAACACATGACATCCCTTTCGGGGTTAATATATCATATATCATAGCACTCGTGTATCAATCAGCAAACGAAATTTGAAGTGCCTAGCTTCACCATTTCCAACGATATGATTGGTGCAAAAAAACGGGCCAGGCGACCCTGACCACGCCCCTTTTAGGGGTGGTTTATCGTCTTTAAGCTATGCTATTATTATTATTATTATTATTTATTCACATCAAGATGCGCATATAAAATCAACGAGTTCATCAATATCATGATATAGTCTACCCGTGTACAAAACTTTATGACTAGCTTTAGCCGTTTCAGAGATATCACTGGGGCACCGAAAATTTAAAATAGGTCACATGACCCTGACCAAGACCCTTTTAAAGGTGATTTTTCCGTCATATGCTGGCACTTGACATAGCCTGTCGGTGTCACTCTAGCTTCAGCCATTCCAGAGATATGGTTCGTGCTCACCAAAATTTAAATGGTTCACATTGTTTACGCACATGCCTCTATTACCAATCAGTATAAACGGGTACCAGACAAACGGCAGTAATGACCTTCGCCTGGAAGGTAAACGTAGGTCTGTCATTGCACTGGCAGTGCATCACATACTTCAGTGGTTCACAACCTGCGGGCTCAATGGCCTGGTAAACCAGATGGGCCAGGGGCTTGGTCAGCTTTATCTTTATTTATTACCGCTATGACCTCACAGTTAATTAATTCACAAGCATAATCCTTTTGTTGAGTCATTTCCAGTGACTTTATTGCCATCACTTTGTGGTCCAGAGAGAGAAATGGGTCCACTGTATGCATGTCTGCCTGTGTATCCAGGCAATAACTCTGGCGATACTGACAGTGATATTGTAAAAGTATCGCCAATACAGTATCACTGTCATCATTGATACCGATATTAACAAACATGCTAACAATGCAGCAAGCTGGAAAGAGATGTATCAAGGTTATGGCAATTAGTCAAGCCTCAAGTATACAAAAGTTCTACTTTAGCAGCCTCACCTGAAAAGCTTGGTGTTTCACTTAGTGATATACTAAGTGTCGCAGTGGCCTAATGGCAACATGCCTGACTGCGGAGTGAGAGGACCCAGGTTCGAATCTCACCATGGGCAGTTGTTTATCATGACAGCCACTGCGATATACAGCCTTGGACAAGGGCTGCATACCATTACTGCAGTGCCTAGGTCGACTCAGCCTTCCAGCCTCTGTGGGATGGTAAAATGAGTATCAGCTCTTGAGCTGAGTAATAACAAAATGGCAATGGTGGATGTGGACGGTAGCTGCCATTTCTTTCTGGCAGACTCACAGTCCAAGTCGGTTGGCTTGGTCTGAGGGTTGGCGGCCACCTCGGCGCTGAGTCTGCATTCATCAAATGAACCGGATGACCTCTCGCAATGGCTTTGCCATGATGACAGCACCATAAATATCATCTTGGTTATTATTATTATGGCTGCCAAAGGCAAGGCCATTATAATTTACCACTGTAATTTATTTATTTTTCTTTTTTTATTTCGTCAGCATAGATAAAAGACCAGCCATGGGATCTCAACCATACTTGGCCATTAAGTCGGAAGTGGTGTCGATTTAGAAATGCCCAAAAATTTTTGGGAAAGGCCCTCCCCAAATTTGCAGCACAAAACAACACCAAATTTTTGACCACTTTTCTGCGACTTCCACACTCGACACCGCATATCTCCGGAACGTAACTTTGCATCGACAAACAAATGCTAGTGTCAATCTACAATGTGTCTCCTACAAGTTGACCTACTTTCCGTGACCTTTGATCCAGAAACGGCTGAGATCCGTTTGCTTATTGTGACCCAACATTCGGCAGCCATTATGTTGCAACCATCAAAGTTGCGACAACTCTAGTTATTATTATTATTATTATACCATGACAACATATAAACAACAAAATTTCACAGAAACACAGCATTAAAAGAGTAACAAACCTTTTCACTGAGTGTAATATTTCTATGTGAAACAGAAGAATGCGACAATTCATTTGCTGCCTGCCAGGATATGCAGCTGTTTGGGTTAGCATGAATATTACACAGTACTTTTATGGTCATGGACAGCTTGCCATAGTGCTCGTATCCACGACATATTATTACAGGAGCATCTATAACACCAAACATAAAAAACATCAATAATTACCGTAACGGCTTCAATAATACAAAATATGCATGCAATGTGTCCTGTGGTCACATTTATTATGCTTCAAAGTTAAAATAACTTGACATGAAGCATCACTTGATTGTTGAAGTTTTAACTAAACACATGGATGTTGAACTGAAGAGACAACACCGCTCATTTTTCTGTCACACCAACTATACTAATGTACAATGAAGAAAAACGTTTTGAAGGCTTTTATAGATTCAGCAGCAAAGGCCTTATTATCATCATACCAATGTTATGACATTGTGCATAAAGAAATTTATTGCCTATTTATTTATTTATATGAACTGCAATTTATTGCAAAGCAAATACATAAAGTGACCATAAGAGATAAGCTATGCATCGTATTTTTGCATTTAAGCGGAGATTTTTGTGTACAAAAATTGAAATTGAACAACAAGTAGGGACATTTTGAAAATATATTCAGTTATCATAAAAAACAAATACAACAATAACCATTTTGCAGCCATAAAGGTCAATCTTAAGAACTGGAAGATTGAGTTGGAGCAAAGTTTTACCATCCACATGTGCTTTCTGACAGCAACTACAGCATCTGGATTAAGGCAAAGATGCTAGAGTTTTCCTCAGCAGTGTTACCTATTCAAATTCTTGTTACTATGATAATCATCTTTGGTAAAAACAAGGCATTGCCCTAACGGGACGTAACCGTACTGGCCCACCGTGCAGTGTCGGCTGCCCGACCGCCCACGCACCCGGCCCACGCACCGACAGCGTTACAGATGATGACAAATGACAGCGAGCAACACAATACTGTGCCTCAGTCATCAAAAGCCAATATCTGACAAAATGATTACTGAATGTCTCTGTCACGGCTATTCAGCACTGCAGTCATGCTTGTCTGCGGGCATCAGTGTGTACATGATTGGAGAATGACTGAAGGGGGAAGAGGTGCTGTAAGTGGGCGGATGCATGCTGGCTTAGCAATATAGCTGGTGTCCGACAAACATGCATTGACTGCATGAGTGAAAGCACGATCGCATTCACTGACAACTCGCGTTTGCCACCCTCCGCCACCTCTGTCAATCATGACGGCCATGCTTCTGTCACCATTTGGCCTTCTTGCTTAAGAGGACCAAGAGAAACGGCCATATAAATGTAGCAATTCTCAACAGATCAAAGGACTGAATGGAGAAATGGTCAAACAAACACTGATGACTTTTATCTTCAGAATGCATAATGCTGAATGTCAAACTTTGACAAGCAAGTAGGAAAAATGAAAATCTAAATCCCATTATGGATTTTCTGGTAAGTATTTAACAACCCTAATAAGTTTCGTAACACATATGTCCATACATTCTCCAAGAAGTTCACAAAAATGATGAGCAAGCAATTTCAACTTTGGGTGTGTTGCATCACTTGGGTGCTACTGGCTGGTTGGAAAGCCAGCACAAATTGTGCAGAATCCCCATCCCCAAGAGTCCGTAGGTGGAATAATAAACTAAGTCAGTGGGTGACTTTCCCCAGTTGGCGTCAATGCTACAAGTACCCTGGTGTACAAAAAACTTCTCCAATTATTCCAAAGTTTCTCTCTTGGGAAACAGATTGCGCAAAGTTAAGAGTTAACCTCAGAAAAGAAACCCAGTTAATAAAAACTGTGTGTGAGTGTGTGTGCACTGTGCAGTGTCACTTCAATGGACCCTAGTGATTCCAGCTCAGAGAAAGCAGTACACACATTATCAGAGAGAATGTGAGAGCAGATACATTCGGTCACAACATACTGGCAGCACGTTTTGATAGTGAAGAACAGTAAAGATATCAACAACATACTAACATTCAACAATAACTGGTGCAGTTGCAGAAACAGGCGGAAAACCATCAGTCGTTGCCGAACATTCCAGGACGTTACCATTAAAGCGACGTTCCGGCTTCACAGTGATGTAGACCAGACGAAATACAGCATTCACTGGTGCAGTGACACTGTTGTTAGCTAGTGGCAGTTGGTGGATGGTTTCTGACTTAACAAACAAATGTGTCCAGTTAGTGCCGGCGACAAAAACCTGCAACACTGGACTTACAGCGGCACTTGGCAGCACAGCAACACAAGCAATGCCGTGCTGCCACAGCTCACGTAGCCGCAGTGGGCCATCAGACTCACTGACACGCTGCAGACTGTCATCAGACACGGACGCAACAAAGACGTCACTCACCGGTACTAGCAACAACAATAAAACACACACATCAGTGACATCAACATATGGTACCACTAAATACGGTAGTACTCAGAGATGCCAACCTGCCAAATTTAAAAAAGGGAGACTAAGCTCCAAAATAAGGGAGAATAAGGGAGGATTTCCGACAATTATGAGGGAGGAAAAATGCAAGCAACCTTGGTCCCTACATGTTGCTTGACATCGTTTAGTCTGCTAAACAGATCGCTCTTAGACAACTTAACAATCGTGCAATGTTAATTTGCGCGAGAACTGCGTAAATAAGTAAACAACATTCTTGGCGGTCTAGCAGCAAGACTTAGCGGCTTCACCAGCGTGTGTGTGGCAGTCACCGACAGACGCGCTGTAGGTAAAAGGTGAAAACGGGAGATAGGTTCTGCCATACGGGAGGCCGTAGTGGACGTCTAGATACGGGAGTCTCCCGCCTGAAACGGGAGACTTGGCATCTCTGTAGTACTACACACAGCAATACAGTACGGTACATAGCAACAGCAGTAGCAGCATCACCTATGTAATATATACATAGGGGTGGCGTAAGAAAACTGGGCCTGTAGTCACTGTTATGAAACTGGTGTACAACACTTGACAAGTTAGCGTAGCAACTTGCTTCGCTTAAGGTGTGGTGGAATCTGCAATGATGACTTTATTACAAATTTACTGCTGCAAAAATAAAGAATTCGGAAAATCAGTCAGCATCTGGCAAAGGTACAAGCCACCCTCTACAGCACATATTTAGTTTGTTATAATACATATCTACTGAAGTGAGAATACTGCAAATAGTCTCAAAATTTGCACAAACCAACAACTCACATTATGTGAATCTTAATTACTGACAACAATGTTGATGATAAATACTGCAAAGCAGCTGCTCACAGACAGCCAGCGAATATTCTAGCCACAGAACATTTGCAGAGTCACAAATCATCATCAGCAAGGTGGCATACCTTGAACTACGAGCTTTAATTCAGCTAGACTGTCATAAGCACCAGGCTTCAGACATCGCAATGTTCCAGCATCATCACTTTGTATGCCTGCCAAAAATACATACAATGGCCAATTCAGTTCGTTCTGGCAATCAAACAATACCGATGACTATGGCAAATGACAGGCAGACTTATAATTTGCTACTCGCGTTTTAGCCGTAATCATGGCTGTATCCTGCTACATTCAGGGTTCCCAGTCTCTTGGTTACAAAAATTTCCAGGACTTTTTCCAGGACCCCGGAAGCATTTTTCCAGGACCCTGTTGTATGCCAGCGATGTTTAAATATAGAGACAAATAGCACTTACTAACTATATATCATATGATAGCTGCATCCATACGCCAATATACGTTGATCTCTCTCACTGAGAAAAAACTGCACAATTGGCAAAGATGTGCAGACACGCAAATTTTGGCATCTGTATCATTGTATACGCCTCCCACATAATAGCCTAGAAAATTCCAGGACTTTCCAGGACCTTGCACTAAAATTTCCAGGGATTTCCAGGACCAAACCCATTTTCCAAAACTTTACAGGGTCTGGAAATTTTACAGAAAAAATCCTGGACTTTCCAGGAGGCGTGTGAACCCTGTATATTGATGGCATAGGTTTTTCAGCCTCAAAGATGTTTAGGCCACTGGTAGCAACACAGCCATGCTGACCATTGAATTTTTAACATTTTTAGCTGTGGGCATAGGATAGACAGACAGACATGAGCTTCACTGAATTCCCACACATTGGGGGTAGGGCATAATAATGAGTGCTGACCACAAATCAATATATGCTACAACACAACTGCTCTGATATGCCATTAACATATAAATTTTTGTTCTCACGATTGAAGCACCATGTTCTTGCATGACTACCATTATGAAAACTACAAGAAGCTAGCACTCACAGAGTACAAAAAGTAGCTCAGCTGTTGCTGACAAACCCATGCGTCGCGCTGCATCACGACAAATGGCAAAATTTTAAAACAGTCACGTGACCATAACCACACCCTTTGGTTGGTGATACTGATATGTCATCCTGCTGCATAGAATTGATATTGCCTACTCGTGTACAAAATTTGACGAATTTCGGTTAAGCTGTTCAAGTGATATGATTGGAGCCCCAAAATTTTGTAATGGGTCACATGACCTGACCACGCCCCAATCAGGGACAGTTTGTCGTCTGTAGGCTGTGACTTGCACATTCAACCTTTACATCAAATTTGTAGTTTTTGTGATCGCCAATTACGAAGATGCATAAGGCAATGCCAAATGTAGAAATGAAGGTGGTTTAACGTGCTTAGGGGTCACCCAAGGTCATTGGCAACATAACCATTCGACAGAACACATACGACTTCCTATTCAAATTTAATAGAAACTATGAGGCTATCTCGTACCATTTTCGAGATATTATCGCTCATTTTCCAAAAATAAAAAAAGGTCACGTGCAGTGTTTTTTTCGTCAACGACGACGAAAACGATGACGAAAATGACGAAAACATTTTGAATTATCGTCGACGAGACTAAAACTAAAACGAAAATGAAGACAAGAGACGAGAACGGTATAAAAATCAACAGTATTTTAGTCTTGACGACATTGACGAGAATATCTAAAGCAACGTTTGGCACTTCACGCTAGCATCCTTATGGTGAATAATGAG
>Ga0209780_1001273_pt1 | contig 16247 bp, 7 predicted proteins | sample WorMetexBAHAMAS2_FD_187384 | JGI IMG/M metagenome (GOLD analysis project Ga0209780, IMG submission 187384) | Marine gutless worms symbiont microbial communities from Max Planck institute for Marine Microbiology, Germany - Inanidrilus exumae... | ecosystem: Host-associated > Annelida > Digestive...
TTATTATGCACTTACGAGAAACTATACGTGAGATATGGAGTAATTTCCACACAGCATGCATATAGTAAAAAAGGCTTCTGGCTTCCCATACTCGTTACCAAACGTTTGGCCCGGAGCTGATCCCGGTGTACAGGCAGTCAGCCTGCAGGTAACTTAAGTCATTCACCCGGTGGTAGGCTGCCATTACTTTTTGCCAGGCCTGCGGTTACCTTCCCAGCCGCAGAGCACCACCTCCCCTTGGCCGGACCAAGTTATACTGCTTGTTGACAGAGGCACATAGGTGTGAACAACTTGCCCAAGGTTGTTACGCAGCTTTTGCCCTAAGTAAAATTTGAACCCACGACTTGTTGATCGCAAGTCCAACGCTGTACCCGTTGCACCACTGTGCCACCTCCTGCACATAGTAGTAATATAGAGTGTTTTAAAATTTTAAATGTAGTAATATAATGGAGAAGTGTGTGTGTGTGACATGCATAGTGCGCGTCTTCGATGTCATGATCCACTGAAGCCCGCAGCTTACTTTGTTGTTGATGAGGACTGGTGTGTAATAAGTTTTTTCAATTGCATCTAGTGAGCACAGTTTACTGTTCATATTCATGTCATTAGTGCTCTGATGTAGTCATATTTGTGCTGAAAAGGCACGTTAAACTCCAACTAACTATCTCATTAGTGCTGAACTGGTCACAATTGTTTCCAATAAGCTAGGACGTGATCCGTTCACAGTCCACTGACTCTGAAATTACGACGTCGCGACAGTATAGAAATGTATACATTCTTTTGTGATTTATTATTATTAGTAAGACTAGCGCTTATACCTGTTCATGATTAGATTTTCAGTGTCAGAAATTTTAGGAAAAAGATTGTGTGGTCAGAAATATGCTAAACCTGAAATACTCGGGATTTTGAAACTGCTTGTGGAGATTCTGGCTTCAGAATAAGTTTAAATCAGAAAAAAACAATGTTTTCTGGGTGTAGGGCCGTTACTGTCTGTGAATGCTATTGAGAACTTTTCTGATATTGTAGAAATTTCGGTCTAATTAATGCACACAAACAAACAGCCATTTTGCAACCATAGTACAGGAAAAAGAGGGTTCGATGGTGCCCTCTATAAACTGTGACCGTTGCTGATGCCTTTATTAGCAGCGTCAAGGTATTAGCCGCGCTGACGTGAGATGAAGCAGATAGATGTGGCAAGTCCACAGGTAAAAGTGTGTTACCCAGTACCTCCAGTTAAGAATTTGAGGATTTTGTTGGAGCAACGTTTTCTGCCCACGTACCCTTGCTGATAGCAACTAGTGCTTTGAGGTGAGGAAGAAGATGCTAGAGTTATCCTCAACATTGTTATCTCCACCGTATCCGTACCATGATTAATACAATGCTGCACTTTGTTTTAGGGATGAAATAGAAGTATTTCTGGATCGTCGTGTCACCGGTCAGGTGGGTCTCTCTTCACATTGTTTATTACTGGCCCACCTCCACATAGTGTAGGAGGGCCATGCCAGACTAGTGATGCTCTCTTGCGTCTGTCGTCGTCGTCGTCTGTAACACTCCACGGCGGCACATATGCAACGTAACTCACCAGGGGGCAGCACGCGACGGCGGGCCAGTAATGTTATGTTCCATTAAGGCGACACCTTGTTTCGTTATCATTTGATCTGTAAATTGTATCTGTTACAAATTTAAATTCTCAGCAGTAAAGTGCTCAACGAGTGCAGACTGCCACCAGGTTGTCCATAACATGCACCTGTTGGGAATTATGTCTTTAATTTATTACTTTGCCCGCGGGAGCGGTGGCGAAGCATTGTAATAAGCATGTGTCTCAGTGTGTGTGTGTGTGTGTGTGTGTGTCTGTTTGTCTGTGTGTCTGTCTGTCCGCGAGCATATCTCCTGAACCACACATGTGATCTTTACCAAATTTTTGGCATGTTGCCTATGGCGGTCCTCCTCCAGCAAGGTGACGAAATCCTAAAGGGAAGCGGCAATTTTTGGGTTTTCTGCCCCCATTGAAAGTGCATTGTACAGCATAGCATTTGGGACCCATACACAAACGGCTGAACCGATCAAGATTCCATTTGAGATGATGACTCAGGTGGGCCTTAGGTACCATGTGTTAGATGGGGGACCTGATCCCCCAAGTGGAATGGGCAATTTTTGGGGAAACGTCGCGGCCCATTGTAAAGTAATGGGATACTCTACGGTGAGCTATGCAAAAACGGCTGAACCGATCGAGATGCCTTTTTGGATGAAGACTTGAGTGGGCCCAAGGAACCGTGTATTTGATGGGGTTGCAGATCCCCCAAGAGGAAGGGGCAATTTTGGGGGGTTGTCCAGGCCATTCAAAAGCATTGGCAATCTGCTGCAGTGCTCGCTGTAGCATTGCTGCAGTCTTTGCTGCAAAAGCAGTCATTTAATCGCCAATAACATCATGCAGCAGAAAGGATCGTTTAGTATGCCAGGCAAGTGCAAATAGTATTCTGAAAATTTCTGGGCACAGGCGATGCGGCCTATCGGCCGCGAAGGGGTGGTGGGATTGCACAGCGCAGGTGAAGTCTGATATCTGCGCTTGCCTTGTTTCTTTTGAGGTGTGTCATCACTAGGACAACAATTTTTTATGTTATTTTGGAAATGTTCTTGGCACCGGGGGTCCATATCGCTTCCAAAATCATAATGGGGTCAGTGGAACCGAAGATGACATTACGTTCTGTTGGCTTCTCTGGGTCTGAAGCTGCTATCTACAATTGCCTTGTTACTGGCCCACCCACACATAGTATAGGAGGGCCAGACTAGTAACGGTCGTCGTCGTTATCTGTCGTCGTCTGTAACACTCCATGACAAGCCTGCAGGCAGCTTCACCTGTGCAGGCCAGGCGATAACGTTATTCTGCCTGCAGTCGATTTATAGCTCCATGGTAACACTGCACGGCGGGCCAGTAGTGTTACATGCCGTTAGGCGACACCCTGTTTTATAGACAGGATGCCTTGTCAGTCATTCAACCAACCGTGTCAAAATAGTGAAGGAAATTTAAGCACTTATGCCAGTATGGGAAGGTCAGCGTCTGAATCTCACGCTTTCTTGGTCCATAAAAAGCCATTACTCTAGCTGTCTAACGCCAGTTTTATCAGTGTAATTTGCATAACGTTTTCTAGTCAATGCTTTGGTGTAATATTCCCGTGTGCTTTCTTACAGTATGTTTTAGTGAAGCTGTTGGAACCGCGTCACGACAGCTCGGAGCGTCTCGGTGTTGTCGGCATTAAGTTCTACGGCTTTGAACGCAAAGCTGCTTTCTCATGCTTGTCTCTGAGTTTGGTAATAGTTTGAGCAGTTGATTTGCTGAACACAGGTTTTGCTGTTGTTATAGATCGTTAAAATTGTTATTCAGTTCACAGGAATTGGACTGGGACTGTGTTATTGTGCCGTATCGCATGGACTTAGTGAATAAGATGTGGCCTATTGCTGCAGATGTCGCATGTAATGTGGTCCGTGTGTCTGTGTGTTTGGCTCAGGGCTGAGCTCTGCAAAAACGGCTGAGTTGATCGACATGCTATTTGGGGTGGCTGACTCGCGTGGGCCCAAGGAACCATGTGTTAGATGGGGTTGAGATCCCCCACATAGAAGGGTAATTTTTGGGGTTGTCCAAAAACTGCTGAAATGACACTATTTTATCGTTGCTTTTAACATTTGTTAATTCTATTCGTTTTCAGCTCGTAGGAACTGACTTTGTAATGCACCTATGTTCTATTATCTATAATAGGCAAACTGTAAATTTTGTCATGATGATGTTGGTGATGATTGAAAAGCATTGGGAGGGTCATTGCCCAGTGTCCATATACAGGATGGTCCAATAAAAAGCCAGCCTTGACATAAAGGAGGCAGCTGTATCTCATGAATGGTGAAACGGATTGATACTGAGTGATCCTTGCACCCAATACTGATTTTTTTATCTAGCCTGCCTACCTTTTAAGATACTTTCGCTGCCTGTGTGCATAAGGCTAAGGTCCACTTGCACCAACTATATTTAAATCTCCACTTAAAGTAATCTGCACTTAACTGCAAGTAGCGATGAAATCTCCACTTAAGTCAGAATCTTTGCACCGTAGTTTAACAGTTAAGTGCTGATGGTGCAACGCAATTTATGCTAATGAATTCTTAAGTAGAGATTTGAGCACTACTTAGATTTAAGTATGGTTGGTGTAAACAGACCTGTAAGTAAGTAAGTAAGTAAGTATGGATTAACATTAACCCTCTCAGCACTTTGTAGCTGATTTTGTATGTTTATTGTGTGTTGTTGTGATTAAGGAAACACCAGCTGTGTATATTCTATGTAGGATGTAGGCATAGAGAATTGTGAAAAAGTTCCCATTCATCTTGTCTGTACAAAGACTCTGGAGTTCCTTGTCGCTCTTGTTGCTGACCAGGTCCCAGTCTCTATCATTGTTATTAAGTTACCTCATTTCATGCTGTAGAGTGATCTGTTGTCATTTTCTGTCTAATTGTAATTTGTGGAAAATGTTTAGTGACATATTACTTTTAGGCCACATCGCAGCAATAACAAGATGTGGACTATGAGTACGGATGGAGTAGCGTGGTCTGTCTGTCTGTTTGTCACGTTTGTGAGCCCTGCAAAAGTGGATGAACTGACCGAGATGCCATTTTGTGGAGTAAATTGGGTGGACCCAAGGAAGCATGTATTAGATGGTGTCCAGATCCCCAAAGGTAAGAGGCAATTTTGGGGGTTGTATGTTTCATTGAAAAGCATTGTGAGTAACTGCTGTGGTGTATGCAGCAAATAAAATCAATAACGGCATCAGCGTGACTGCTGCAGCCAACTGCATTGCTGCCGACTGGCCAGTGTCACGTCAACTTTTCCCCTCGTGAAAAATCCGCTCCCTGTTCTGCAGCTTGTCATCAATATTCTTTTACTGCTTTTTACCCACACATTCCAATAGGCAAGGTGTGGATTTGTTGGTTACTGTTTGTTTGTGTGTGTGTGTTTGTACGGTTACGGATTTCTCCGGCGAGGATAAAGCTAGCGGCGTCAAATTTTGCACGGTGGTTTATCGGCGTGCTGGGCAGGGAATCTCCAATTTTGCGGAACTTTGCTCTCCCAGAAGCCCAAAATCGGACGAATCGGCTATTGTACCTCCCTGACTCACACGCCTATCAAGTTCGTGCGGCGTGTGGACGTGGGATCGGCATGTGTGGATATACGGCCGTTCCCGAAGACGGACGTACTTGTCTGTATTTTGCAGTGTCCACAGTCAACTACTGTACGGTTAAGATAACCTTTTGTTCTGTTGCTGTTCTCTGCAGTAGATTTGATATTGTTGACATCTTTTTTACCAGTTACAGAATGATGCGGATGACGACTGGTTGCTGATGCTGACATGTGTATTTATGTAGAGCAAAGCGATGATGAAGTTGTATCAGTTTGCTGGCAAGACTCTGTTGAACATCGATCTCTCCGAGTTGACTATGAGCGTTCTCTGGGACTCATTGAATACACTTCGGAATAGGTCTGCAGTTTGAACCTTCAGTTTTGAACAAGACTTAAATGTAGTCTGTCTCTTTGTGGCAGAATATCTTGGCGGTTACACTGTTTTAACCGTTAATTATTACTGGCCCGCCTACACATAGTGTAGGGGGCCAGACTAGTAATGGTCGCTGGTGTCTGTCGTCGTCGTCTGTCGTCGTCTGTAACACTCCACGTCGGTCCTGCAGGCGGCTTTACGTGCACAGGCCAGGCGATGACGTCATGCTGCCTACAGTCTAATCATATCTCCATTATAACACTGTACGGCGGGCCAGTCGTGTTACGTCCCGTTAGGGCCACACTTTGTTTGTTTTGTCAAATTGTGCTGTCGTTTTTTAGTGGCAGCTTGTCACTATATCCGTTTGACATGTCTATCATATTTTCCTTGCTAGGTGTTTTCTTTGCAGACGAATTTTCTCTTTGTGATGGTGGTACCGAAATGATACTAACATTAAACCGTAAATGTGGACATTGTGTGTATAAATTTAAGTGTCTGAGGCATTGGCATTAATGCATCAGTAACATTGGGAGACATTTCTTGTAAGCTGTCCAAGATGGTCGTTAGTGCATTATTAAGCCTAACATTCGTCCTTCCTGTCTATCTTGACCCTATACAAGAGAATAAATTTTAAATGTTGATGGATTTCCTAATGGATATTCTCCCAGGTAAAATACTAGGGAGATACATTCCATCATCTCACCAGAGTCGACATCCATGGCCCCCAGGAATGGAAATTTGTGACTTTTTAATAGTTTTTGTGTTGACAAAGTGACAAATTTATGAAGTGCTGAAACCAGAATAGGCCCTCGGCCCTCTTAGTTTCCAGGCCGGGGGTCGTAGGAGGCGACCAAACCTGGCTTTAGTTTTTTTGGGTCATTTTACGTTGTAGTATATTTTGTTAAAGATGCATGTTTGCTTTGTTACCCACGCCGGCTGTATAGCCGCTGGCATGGTAGGGCATTCAGTCGCGTCTGTTTGTCTGTTTGTTTTTTTTGTGCGCTAAAAGGAAAACGGCTTGAGCTATCAACATCAAACTTGGTACACGTATACTCTATAGCAGTCGCTCTGCATGCATTGACCCAGAGGTCATAAGGTCAAGGTCACACGGTTACGAAAACCGTCACGGTGACACAGATGCTAGTGATGCGTGCTGCTACGGCCGTGTGCTGCTGCTGCCGGCGTGGGTCTGCATGTCGATACGACTGCCTACATTTTCTAGTTATGTTTGTGTTAGTTATTCAGTACTTAGCCAAGAGATTGGCTGGGAAGAACGTCTCCGAAATGATTTATTTTGTGTTGGGTGGGACATAAAACCGTAACTCAGTCAATCATTTTTTACCACCTGTTTCCCAGGTACATCTGGGTTGGCAGTTTGCCTCTTGGCAAACTCTTCTTTTGGGTCACGTTTTCACAAGCCAACTAACAGTGGTCAACGCACTGAAGGTCACACCCAGAAATATTACAAATGTAATAATAGTTGTCATATTAAAGTGTTAATGTAAATATATAACGCCGACATTACGTTGTTGTGTGTCAGTTCGGAGGCCTCAGTTCTGCTGCTACAGCTGATGCATGCTCTGTTGCCGTCACTGGCACGTTTAACTCAAACGTCTGCTGCATCGGTTTGTTCTCATATTCTATTTTGTTATCTTCTTCTTTGCGGGTGGCATAGCAGTGCAGCGGGTTGGGCGTCAAGCTTGCGATCAAGAGGTTGTGTAAGTAAGTAAGTAGGTAAGTAAGTAAGTAAGTAAGTAAATTTATAGAGCGCGGTTATCGTCAAGAACCTCTAACGTGCTGACTGCAATAGTATCGAGCGAACAGGTACGTTTTAAGCAAACGTTTGAAACAGTCTGCACTGATGGTCGAGTCCCGGATGAAATTTGGGAGAGAGAGTTCCGGACTTTGGGGCTGGCAACTGAAAAGACCCGATAGTGTTGAGCCGGTAGCGAGGTACTGCAAGTAGTTGACGGTTGGCAGAACGCAAGTGTTGCCGAGTGTCGGTACTGGTGGCCCGAACGCAAGTTGTTGACAGCCTTGTACCCTCTCACCAAGCAGTATAATTTGGTGCCTGTCAATGGGCGGTGATGCTCTGCGGCTGGGAAGGAAACCGTGGGCCTGGCGTCGCACTGCCAGGCATTATAGGCTTCAGAGGCCTATGAAAGGCAGATGAGAACTCCACTTACACTCCAGTGGATTATGACATTTTTTACCTTTGTACTTTGCATTGTTGTAAGAATTTGCCTGTTCTGTTTTCAGGTCAGATGCTGTGTAAGGAAACCAAATCTGGGTTTAGATTATATTAGATCATATTATGTTTAGGTCGACTCTTCTCAGTCGATCTAATAAAGTGGGTCTCAAATGTCCATCCGTCCCTCCGTCCGTACGTACGTCCGTCTGTCCGTCCATAAAAAGTCCTTCGATTTCAATGAAATTTGGTGTGTAGGTAGAGGTCGATGAGTGATGCACGATGGTTTGCAGTATGAACCGATCCAAGGTCAATGTCACAAGCCCTTCAGTTGGAAATACTTTTATTTTCAAAAGTCATCTCCTCCGCCATTTACAATGGGTGCTGGCAACTGACCACTGATACTTAAACTAGGGCACAATAACTAAATTTTATTGGGCCGGATTTTTGATAGTTGTCCTAGATTTTATATCACGTGACTTTGAACTTGGCAGAAACGTAAGTTGTGAAGAGTCGACTGTCAGTCGCACACAGTGCTAATTTTTATTTTTTGTTAGCTTTACTGTTGCATGTCTAGTTTAGTTGTGTTAGGTTTAGTCTTGTGAGATTGACTGATTGGCTGGGAAGAACGTCTCCGAAGTAACGTATTTTTTGTCGACTGAGACCTTAAACCATAATAACCTTTTTTTCTATAAACCACCCACTTATCGCCTAATGTCTCGATGTCCTCTTTTGCCAGTAAAAACTGGCTTATCAAATACAACAATGCACCGTCCAACTTAAACAAGGCGTGGTTTGAAGCCTGGGAGTCGGCTACAGTTGTCACCCGTGACTGACCCTACAATCTTGCAACCAGGTTTTGACCTTCCTGGACGGACGTAGTGTGCGATGAATTGCTTTCGCGCTGGCCAAGATCTCTGTGCTGCAAAAAACTGCAAATCTACACAAGTGGGGCTTGACATCCTACGACAAATGCAGATGTACTATGGGTCCAGAAATGGTCACGCGTTGCAAATGATCGTTCGGAAAAATTTTTTATTAAGGGCAAAACAGCATGCATATATGGGGTTGTGCAAAGAAACTGCGTGACCAATGGCTCATTTTATCAGCCACCCAGTATATGTCTGTCTGTGTGTGTGAGATAGGTCACCAATGTATTCTTGACCACTACTTCACCAGATGCTGACCGATTTTCAAACTGTTTTCACCTTCAGACTCAGCAGTAAATTCATAATAAAATCAGTGTTAAAGATCCCACCACACCCAAAATGTGTCTCTGCACTACCTTGTGAAATATGTGGCACCTTTCTGACTAACAGTGGTCAATAAACCAACTTTTTTGCTCCATGCTCTAGAATTCGTGGAGGCTAGAATTTGTTGCCAAGCTTCGTCGAAGCTGGAGGTCATGAGAGGCGACCAAACCGGGCTTTAGCTTGTTGTGTTTATTTTGGTTGGTTGTATATTTTTTGTTACAGATGTTTCTTTGCTTTTGTTGTGTTTGATTTACTTTTTGGTACTAAGCCAAGAGATTGGCTTTCATCGATTTCCCATCGGACAAATTTTACGACATTTGAACACAACAACGTTGATCTGTGTCGCCATGTAAACATTTGGAGCATAATTTTGAAAATTTTACCATAAGGGGTCGTTTTTTTATTTCGACGGCAGGAGGCGACCGAGAGAGTATTTGAGCGCCTCTGTGAGATTGTTGATTCTCCATCGACATCTGATGCGGCCGCCTGTCATCAAAATCTTCAACTTGTTGCACAGCAAGTCATTGCCGATGGTTAGTTCACACACACATATACAGACACACACGTACAGGTTAAGTGGGGACTTTGTATGTATCTCAACTTGTGGGACAAATAGTGAGGACTGCAAAATGTCCCCCACATGTAAGGTTAAGGTTACAGACGTGTGTATTTATAGCTTCCTATTTTAATACATTAAATTTTTTCCATAACGTGGGTTTTGTGCGTGAAACTACATACACATGGAGTGTGTATCGGAACTCTCACAATACTCTCATTTCTGTTAAGTTCATTTCGAGAAACATCAATAGACAAGATAGACGTTGATGCACAGTTTTTTGCGATTTTAATAAAACAAGGTGTCGCCCTAACGGGACGTAACCGTACTCGCCCGCCGTGCAGTGTTGGCCGCCCGACCGCCCACGCGCCCGGCGGCCGGCCCGCCTGCCCGCCGTCAGTGTAACAGACGACGACAGACGCCAATGATGATTACCAGTCTGCCCCCCCCCCTACATTATGTGTAGGCGGGCCAATAACAAACTTGCCTCAAACACCATTTTAATGAACGTTTTTCTGATAAGCCTGGACTAGGCAGTTGGCCGTTGCTTTCCTTCATGTTCTTGATACCCACGCTGACGGCTGTCACGGGTAGCGCTTTCACTACCATTTGTCTGTTTCTACACATGATATCTCAAAAACCGATGCAGGTAGGATCACCAAACTTGACATACAAATGTTCCACGATGAGTCTTGGAAACCCATTTATTTTGGGATCAGAAGGTCAATGGTTAAGGTCACGAGTCACAAAACATTGCCGGCGTGAGTCTTTGCACTCCTGTGAGTGCTGGCTGCTTCTGGTTTGTGGTTTGCAACTGTTGTTGGCAGTTTTCCAGTTGATAACCTTGTTAATCCTGAGTGGTGACTGTTTGTGTTATAACGCCTGCATTGTATTTGCTACCAGGAGCTGCAGTGTTTTTTCCAAACAAAGAGACGCGAAGACGCCATTTATTTCAGCTCATCAGTGATATGAGCGTACGTATTACAGACATTATCAAGTATAAAATTAAGTTTTTTGTGAGAAATAGCGGGGGAGCTGAAATTTGTATGTTAATTAAGGCGATCATACGAGTGTCACAAGAACCCGGCCACCTATACATTCATGCTGAATTTACCAAGCAGTTGCCATTTGATACACACACGCATAAATATAAAGGGTGGCACAAAAAAACGGAACTATTGGCCAGCATGAGTCAGCATGGTGCTAAATATTTCACAAGGAGAGTCACAACGTGTTTAAGGTGTGGTGGGGTTTTCAGTGATGACTTTATTAGAAGTTCATTATGGCGTTAGGTTTTTTAAATTTTTATTTCATTTTAGTTTTATTTTTAAAACATTTTTTTAGTTTTATTGCACGTGTTAGTGTTGTATTATGACCTCTATGTCTTGCTTGGTTTTTGTTTTATTCAGCAAAATGAATGGTTTGATTTAAATAATTTAAAGAGTCTCTGTGTTGAAAGAATTTTGAAAACTAGTCCGCATTTGGCGAAGCTACGACAACTTTTTTGACCCGTAGTGGCCAACGGCTCATTTCTGTGCCACCCTGTAGAAAGCACTGTATATATGAACTGTGTGTACACATATATATGTCAGGACGATCAAGGGAAGTTGTCGGTGACATTGAAGTTTCAGTCACTGTGTCAGTTCTTCAGTACCGTTGACCCGTCTGGCTTGCTTGGTCTTCCAGCCTCCGTATCATCACCTTCATCATCAGCATCATTAACACAGGTTTATAGTCTTGTATAATGTGTTCACTATTCTTTATTAGTAATTTATTAGTATGGGCTTCTTGGGTGGTAATGTGTTCTGATACATTTGTCGATTTCGGCAGTATGTAAATTGCTTGTTCGTTTACTTAACTTCCTTCCTTACTTTCTTCCTTATTTATTTACCTTCTTACTCATTTACTTCCAGAATAGGCCCGTTACATTTCCAGGCTGGAGGTCATAGGAGGCGATCAAATCTGGCTTTAGTTGTTTGTGTTTATTTTGTGTCGTAGCATATTTTGTTATGGATGCATGTTTGCTATTGTTGTGTTTGTTTTCGTTTTACAGTACTAAGCCAAGAGATTGGCTTGGAAGAACGTTTCCAAAATGACTTATTTTGTGTTGGGTTGTACTTACCTTAACTCAATCAGTTAATCCAATAGCATACGATACGATACGATACGATATATGTGCGTGCGCTCAAAAGCTGAAGAAATGGCCAGCTTAGTCTAGCGCACGGGACACAAACAAAAAATTAAAGAAAAACTAAAAACAAAACCGATAGATCAGAAGAAACGGTGCGGGCAGTAGTCCGTGAAGTCAGTCCGGGAGGAAGAAGTGAAACTACGGGCGGTAGGATTTGTGAAACAGTGTTGGGAGGTGGATTATCTAGCTGATGGTTAAAGTTAACTGAGCTTGATGCAACCAGACCTTAGTATTGGCGTTTTGTGTAGTTATGATGATGATGATGATGATGAAAATTGATGATGATGATAATGATAATGACAATGTTTCGGCTGTTATAGGACCATAGCAGTTCGTCGGTGCTGCAGATAATGCATCTGTTGGTTGTCGTTGCGTTCCGTGAGTGCATGACTGCAATGGATTCGGCAGCGAAACAGTCGGACAAACTTCCGCATCTCGTTCATCTCCTTTGTTCACTACAGACGAGTCTGCTAGCCTCGTGCAACCAACAGCTAGACTCACCATGCAGTCGGGATGAGATGGAGACACTCGTCGTTCAGTGTATGTAGGAATTATTCTTCTCCTGTTGCTGACTACGATTGTGTAGTGCCTAGAGTCTACGCCAACATTAATTCGGGCCTCGGGGGAGCTGCTGGGATGGGTGCGGTATAGGGTGCTCCCTGCCCTCAGCCCCGTATGGGCTTTAGGGGTGGTAATGCGCGCTGATTCATTTGTCGATTTCGGCACTGTGTAAATTGTTTGTTTGTTTACTTGACTTCCTTCCTTATACTTTCTTCCTTACGTATTTACCTCCTTACTCATTTACTTCCTGACTTATCTGCTCCTCCTCCTTGCTCTTCTGCTGTTGCCAGCAGGTTTCTGAGTCCAAACAAGTCATGTCTAAGGAATAATAACGAGGTGATTTCCTGTTGCCTTCTTATTGGGGCTCCTTCATCTATTGGCAGAGGGATACTGCCAGTGCACCTCTGACCACACTGTCTTTAGCCAGCAGAAGGTTTTAGGTGTAGACTCCACGTACCCGGCTTGCGTTGCGTTACCTGGTTACTCGTACTTAGTCATGGTATCTTTTTTATCCTTTTCTTTACCTTTTAGTGTGCTGAGCCTGTTGGATTGGCCCTTGACCTGGAAGACTATTATCCTTCAGTGCTATTACACTGTTGGTTGGGTCATCTGACCTGTAATGATCGTCTCCGAAATGATTTATAATGTGTCAAGTGGTACGTTAAACCCTACAATACCTTACCATACCATGGTATCTTGGTAGGTTCATGATTTAACACAGCCGCTTCCTTTCCTTTGGTTCGCCAGTAATTTTGATTTTGGCTGCATTTGCACCTGTGGCTCGCCGGCTTTTTTCCGCCACTTCACACATGAGGCACTCAATCAGAAATGAGCTGTCTGCTCACAAACGATGTTTATCAAGCCAGCGGTAGTTGCGTGGGTAGGGTTTTGAGCGGCGTTTGTGTGTTTGTTTGTCTGTCTGTCTGTTATTCTACATGATATTTAAAAACCGATGCAGCTTAGATCACCAAACTTGACATAGACATGTTCCACCGTCCTGGAAACTCGTTTATTTTCCAGGTGACGAGGCACAAAGAACACTGCCAGCATGGGTCGTGTCACTCTAGTGATTGCTGGCTTCTTGTAGTAATACGACGCATTTGTGTTACTTTTAGATGTTGAGTTTTCAGCCGCTAAGTTCACTGCTGCATTGGAGAAATTTGCTGAAAATGACAAGGAACAGATGGTTGGTCACTTTTGATTTTAAAATGTATTTTTTTTGTTATTTTGGCTATTAATTGCATTGTACATGTATTAAAATTTATTGTTATTTGTTATGCTTCTAAGTTTGTTCTTAATCACGCGACGAAAGGGCATTTGCCAGTGAAAACCTGCATTATTGAATCCAAAAGGTTTACTATTTGGTGAGTTGACAGGCATAACATGGAGTAAGGGCCGGTTGTTCCACCGCAAATTAATGTACCATTAACGTTAATGGGACATTAACTCCCATTAATTAATCTCTCATTAACGTTAATAGTAGATTAATTAACTGGGGAGTAAAGGTGCGCATGGTGTAATTTGCAGGTAAAACTGTGTGATCCATGTCTGAGCGCACTAGAGGTAGTTACGATGATGCGCTATAGAAATCGACGTATACTTTACTTTAATTTGCGGTGGAAAAACCGGCCCTAAGTCTGAAGCAATAACGTCTATAACCATGTCTATGAAATTGTATGGAATTGTAGATTTTGAACAGGTAATATTATTAGGCCGCACCGCATACATTGCATAGGTGTGATCTGTTGAACTGCAGTTTGTCTGTGTGTCTGTCTGTGTTGGTCACACGGATGTGTCTTGAAAAAAAACGGCTGAACTGATGGAAATGCCGTTCTGGGGGCTGACTTGGGTGAGCCCAAGGAACTCTGAATTAGATGGGGTTGAGATCCCGTTGGAAAGGGGCAAGCAATTTTGGGGGTTGTCCGGCCCGTTGAAAAGCATTTGGATTCTCTACTGCAGTGTATGCAGCAAAACAGATCATTCAGTCATCAATAACGGTATGACAGCCGACTTCAATGTTTCCAACTGGTTGGTGTCACATTACATTGTTCCCCTTGAAAAAATCTAACCCCCTGTGATGCGGCCTTTCATCAAAATTTTTTGACGACTTGTTTAAGTATGTTGCGTTTTCAGGTGAATCTGCATTAACCGATTGCTTCCTTGACTTTTTTTCTCTGCTTTTTTGTCTTATATATTACTATGCTTTGTGCACACCGCTAACATCGATACAGAAACTGAAACACGAAAGTTGCTGACGGCTTTGGTAGCGTTTGACGTTTGACTGTAATTTCAGACACGGCTGCTGAAACAGCTGGAAGGTTCATTGCTGGCGACGGCTTTCCCGCAGCTGGTCAGCTCTGATTTACTTACTAGTGTAAAGTAAAGTAAAGTATACGTCGATTTGTATAGCACATCGTCATAACTACCTCTAATGCGCTCAGACATGGATCACACAGTTTAACCTGCAAATTACACCATGCCTGCCTTTACTCCCCAACCGCAGAGCATCACCGCCCTTTGGCTGGTACTCATTTTACCGTCCCACGCAGGGTAGAAGGCTGAGTCGACCTGGAATAATATGTAATATGGACGTAATATGGACGTAGTTACCGGTAGCAGTAGTTGTTGTAGTATAGCAATAAAAATCAAACAAGACCACATCCTCAAGACCACGGTGTAAGATATGAATGGTGGACGCACTCCGCTGTTCACCGCGTTTATTTGCCAGTAGCACCGCGTAGCTCTTTTAGCGATCGAAGCGACACCTAGCGGACTTCATCACTGCGAAGTAACTACTCCATGTGGGACTGTGGGAGTGCGTTCAATGATGAAGTCCACTAGGTGTCGCTTCGATCGCTAAGAGGGCTTCGTGGTGCTACTGGCGAATGAATGCTGCGAACAGCGGAGTGCGTCCACCATTGTTAACTTACACCGTGTCAAGACTGAAACCCCATACAAGCACTAGGGCAGTAATGCGCCGTGATTCATTTGTTGATTTTGGCGCTATATAAATTGTTTGTTGGTATTTTTACTTATTTTCTTTCCTCCCTTTCTTCCTTATATTTTCTTCTTTCCTTATGCTTTATTTCTCACTTATTTACTTCTGTACTCGTTTACTTCCTGACTTATTTATTTACTTCTTCCAGAATAGATCCGTTCCATTTCGCAGGTCGTAGGAGGCGACCAAACCTGGCTTTATTTTTTTTGGTTTATTTTATGTTGTGGTATATTTTGTTGTGGAATCGTGTTTGCTTTTGTTGTGTTTGTTTCAGTTTTTCACTACTAAGCCAAGAGATTGGCTGGGAAGAACGTCTCCGAAATGACCTATTTTGTGTCGGGCGGGACGTAATACCTTAACTCAATCAATCAACCTCGAGACTGAGACCAAATACCCAAGACAGAGACCAAGCTCAGGAGACAGAGACCGAATCCAAAATTTGGACTCGAGATTGAAAATTTGGGCTCGAGATTGAGGCAGAGACCAAAATGTTGTTGTCGACACCGACATCCAAATTTTGGTCTTGCAACAGAGACTGAGACCAAATGTTTGGCCTCCAGAGCAGTTTGTCCTGGTGACGTCAACATCTTTTGTGTCATGCATCAGATAATGTGATGGTGGAGAAATTATTAGATGTTTGTAGTTTTGGCTTTTGCTAGTTGATCTGTAGCCGCAGCCTGTTATTTCTTATTTTCTTCCCCAGATTTTTCCCTTTTCATTCCGTTTTTTTTCCTTTCTGTTCTCTTAACTCTTCTTTTTTGTGGTGGAATTTACAGTGATACAGAGTCGACTTGGGACAGATGGTGTATTGTATGTAAATCAGCACTTTCTATCGAATGCAAGAATCTATTTATTATAATTGGATTGTGAAGATGTCACGCCACGCGCGTGGCTTACGTGGACGGACGGACGGGCGGGGCAGGCACGGGCGGCAGGCGGCGAGCGCAGACCGGCTGCGGGCCGGAATAGAGG
>Ga0209780_1001274_pt1 | contig 16243 bp, 8 predicted proteins | sample WorMetexBAHAMAS2_FD_187384 | JGI IMG/M metagenome (GOLD analysis project Ga0209780, IMG submission 187384) | Marine gutless worms symbiont microbial communities from Max Planck institute for Marine Microbiology, Germany - Inanidrilus exumae... | ecosystem: Host-associated > Annelida > Digestive...
TATCGTCTAATTTGTTAAACGAAGTAGGTTTGTCTCTTTTTCGGTATTTTGAAGTAGGCCTACGTGTGTGCGATATCGTCGTCAAAAAGTTCACGTCCGCTATCTCATCTCCTGATGAGTTCTTGTGAACTTTTGACGATGCTAGAATGATAGAATCGGACAGCCACATGCTTAGCAGAAGCAGCTTTGGCAGGACATCGGCAGTATTCGGCACTAACTGCAATGCCGGCAATATCAAGCAGACAACCGATCGCCACCAATCACTTGTGGTGGTCACTGGATTAGCACCATTCGACAGAGTGCATAAGGGATCTACGAGTTACCAGGGCATATTTTAGTGTGTAGTTGATGACGACTGGTGCAGTTGCATGGGCGGTGCCACCATGAGAGCTGGGGGTCCTGGGGGACATTATCCCCGTACCTTCCAAAGACTGGTAGGGAAGACAGGAGCGGTCAACGCATGTAACAACTAACAACTATGGCTGTATTTTGTGGAATGCCCACAATACAGTAGTTGGCTGGAAGCGGTCCGCTATCTCAGATCTGTGCACAAGCTGTTTACTTCCTGCATTCGACGATGCATAGTGTCACGTGCCTGCGACTGAGTGATGCCAGCGTTATCTGCTGTGTTACTTATTTTCAGTTTCCAATTCTGTCTGCTTTTCTTCCATGACGGTCAGCCATGCAATACAACGGCGTACTTGGTTTACCCAATATCGGACATCGCACGCTGCCAAAAATTTGGGAAGTACGTTTCTTGCACGGAGCGTATATCCCAGGGAGAATGATTTTGAATTGATTCTAACAGTAATAACGGAAACTAGACATCCCGTAGGGGATCATTTGGTAGTGAATTACCGGCAATTACTTTGCGGAGTTATGGCGGCCTGAAGTCGCAAGACGTTAACATTTTGATATTTTTTGCGTTTTTTGGAAAACGACCCCTTATGGTAAAATTGTCAAAATTATGTTCCGAAGGTTTTCACCGCCTCACCGATCGACGTTATTGTGTTCAAATTTCGTGAAATTTGGACGACGGGAAATCGTACGTTAGGCCTATTTATCAAACAAAAAAAACACAAAATTTCGACTGCCTCTCAAACTGTCGCTACAGCGCGGATTGCATCCAAAATACACCATGGCCAGCCCCAAACAATGTACTCAGAGTGCTTCAAATTTCATCCAAAATCGGTTCACTTTCGGCGGAGTTATAGCCGAACGCCTGAGTACCGCCAAATCGCACCCTACAGTGAATCCAATATTTGGCGGAAGCCTAAATCTTCCAGCCGAATAAGAAGTATTTTACACGTTTTTTCAATGAGGTATTTCACCTTTTGACAGCTTCAGGCCACTGTTATGTAATTTCATTTGGTGCAGATAAGCGCTAATTGAGACATCATAATTAGGCTACTATAATGAAAGATGTGCAATGTTCTGTTTCATGTCCCCCCGCCCCAGGTAAGCAAAGGAGTCCAAAAAATTTTTTCGCTTGCTCCGCTAGCGAAATTGTACCCCACCTTCAAAACCTTGGCGCCGCCCCTGTGCAGTTGTAAAGTAAAAATGTGCAGTTGAAAACGACAATTTGTGCAGTTTTATGTAATTTCCGTTGCATAAACGAATCCTCCACTTATAACGATATAACTATTATGTAGTCGGTGCAGTTTTGAACCGATATTGTCGATTCAAAGCGTTAAAGTGGTATTTTTGCAACACTGTTCATTTTGATGACAGCCAAATGATCAGGGGCATTGCCCTTGGACCCCAGTGGGGCTCCGCTCCATAGCCCCATGACGATTCCCATTTCCCACAATGTACAGTGCTTAATTCTCCCAAAATATGTCATGCGAATTCCCTATTAGCCTTCTGTAGTAATTATGTGTCTGTCTTGCACAGTGGCGGCGCAATGCCGTCATCACGTCAAGACAGGCAGGTCATCGCAGGTCACTATGAATGCAAGGCAGGTCAGTGGTCATTCATTGTATGCTTTTAGCAAAGCTTGCTCACTCGTACAGCCAGGGGCGTAAGCTTTTCAGCTAGGTCATTTTACCTGGTGCGCCCTGGTGTAGCGCCATCACTGGTCGTGAAACGTTTCTGAGATATAGCAAAACATTGGTTGAAAATAGCCCACTTTAACCTATCCCACCTGCATTCGTTGTCCCCGTCGGGAGTGACTCCATTTGAAATTCAACAAGATTTCTGGTATCAGAAAACTAAGAGTTCCTGCGCGACGCTGTGATCCTTGTTTAGCCATTTTGATACAACATCGGCCTATAATAGAGACTGACAGGCACACGGCCACAGCATATACCGCCAGCATAGCGTCGTGCGGTAAAAAAATATCAACATCGGTTCAAGGTAGGACTATGGGAAATCCGACTGCGAAAACCCAAAAGTTTATAATGTGAAAAAGTTGCTTGCATCGGATCTAGATCATCAAATCAAATCAAACTTTAATAGAGGTTGATAAACCGCAACCACCCCATACACGATACGATCTCCATGTTGAGGGCATGATGGCATACTTTGCAAAGCTAACTGGTGAAGACTTGTCATGTTATTTAAATAAAACAGATTAATAAAATTGAATAGATCAGTGTAATAAAAGTTTATTGATAGCACCAGATCGGAGATGTGACTGTAAATGCTGCAAAATGTTTACATTTCCTTGCCCTACATCATGGCGGCCAGAACAGCTAGCATAGATAGGAATGATAGGAATTAAGAAATTACGTCACTGTCAACTAGGGTTGTTAACTTTCCGAAAATCTCCGAACTCACAACCCTACTGTCAACCTATGTATAAAGCAATGTATAACGATCTTTTACATGTCCCCAAAATATAATCATTTCTTGCTGCAAGGCACACGCTTCCAAAATTTTTGTTGAAAATTTATCCATCTTTTTAGTTATTCTGGTGACGAGAAACCTTTGTGCAGTGCAGATAACAAAAGCTGATAACGGAACAAATAAGCAGATTATAAAGCAGACATTAAACAAATTAATATATACACGTGCTATCATTATCACAGCAATTCTAAATAACAGCTTGTTCAAACAAGACATTGTATAATTATTGTGTTATAAAAAGCTGTGTTAAAAGCAAACCAACGGAATCAACAAGAAAAATTTCACTCGCATCAATTGAACCGTTATGGCTTGGTGCATGTGTGAAAACATTCAGGCATAGATATTTTTGTTAACATACTTAACTATCTACGTATCCAATCTATCACTTTCTTTGCCAGTTCCACAAGTCACGTCTCAAATGACGTACTGATGAAATTAAACCTAATATAGCAAAATCAGACATGCACAGTAAACACAAAGATACCATAGCACTAAATAAACAAAACTCAAACCCAAGCTTAATTGCCTTGTATGATGTTTGGCCTGGAAACAGAAAGAGCCTATTCTTAGAACAATAGCAACTGCAGATGCCTGATGATATTTTACAAAACTGTACATAAAATAACATTTTGTTTCATAGACACATCCACAAATCCTTCAAAGTTTGGATTTTCCAGCTGAAATACGAAGTTCATTTAGCTTCATCGCAAGTGCCATGCTGCCAGATATCTTTAATTTGCCAGTAAAGAATGCCTACAACATAATTATTCCAATTTTTACTGACGTCTAAAATACAGCATACATAAAACTTTATATCTTACAACTTACATTACACCGATGCTGCATTATCCAGAAATTCAACTGCAATGGCATACAAGGAAGAACAACATAAATTTACTAAGCACACTAAAAAGGCAAGGAATAGGAATCCATGCAGAAGAAGAATCCAGGATGCATGTGGATTACCCAGATTCACATGCATAATGACCAATAAAATGGTGTTCTCTGTATTACAATGCACAAGAAATGTGTCGTTAGTATAAACAACAAAAACAGGGTAAATGTCCTATTTAAACTGCTTCCTTGACGCCCATCATACCCTAATGTGAGATTTGACCACTCTGCAGGGCATCAGATTGCTAACTCCCCGTATTCGCTAAAAGAATCAAATGTGTAAATATATTCAATTGCAGTCTACTTCCACTTCATGGAACGAGCATAGTTTCCATACCACTGCATGTCATGCAAAGATCTCAAAGAAAACTTAATGCAGACTGCATGCTCATTCAACATCATCAAAACAATTACCAACAATTACAACATCATGGCTCAAATTTACGAGTTCAGAGTATCAGAGGCAGTTGGAAGTAAACCTGCTGAGGGTTCAACTTGCCCGTCATTAATTTCAACAGGTTCTCATCGTCCACTGAAATTGTTACATCACCTTTGCCTGCAATCACCATCAACAACACATACATACATGCATATGTCTTCCATACAGTCTTGTATACTAGTATAAAACAGCATAATTCCATCACTATGTGTGAAAAATATATGAGTACTTTACTCCATGGAAACTGATAAACTTAATAACACATATCTATATAGTGCAATATGATCATAACTTCAGAAATACTAGCAGAAGGAAACGTACTGTAGACAACTTATATAGCGCTGTAGGTAACACAAGCCACGTCAAGAGCGCTTTACAATCACAAACTGTCCTGTTGCACAAATGAGATTTTAAATAAATGAGTTTTCAAAAGTCAGTAGTAATCAAAAACAGAAAGCAAAGTAATCACAAATTGCATTTGCAAATCTTTTTCATGCAAAATAATTACTGGGAATGGCCGACAGTTAGTTTTATGTCGGCTCTCTGACGCCAGAACACATACCAATAGCTACTCGCCATCACTGCATAAAAACATTACAGTATTAATTTCGACATCTGCAATAAAAAACATCGACATACCTTGTGGATCAAATTTCACGGAACCACTTCCATTTTTCACGTCCACAATCCAAGTTCCTTCTTTGTTTTTTGACTTCACTTTAAAGCAGAAAACACCATTCACCTTCTTCACTAGTGCTTCACCATCCTGTTGACAACACCATATAATATCGGCTAAGACTTCTCTTTTTTTCTAACCACAAAATTTTCACTGGTGTCCACTGGTTAGGCTCGGTGGCCCAAAGTTCTCCAAAGTGTATGGATAATTGTTAGAACTAGGTTTTTAATATTGACATAATAACTCCAAACATCACTGCTGAGAGATATGGGATTGCATGAACACACGCATCTGTGTCCCGTCTACATGGGTTCACTTTTTACAACTGTCTTGATGGGCCATGCACATGGGCGTCAAGAAGTACACCCGTCTTGAAGGCCCATGCAGATGGTCTATCTTGACGGGTAGTATGAACTGAGCTTACACAGTTACAAATTATACAAGCAGACCTAAAGCCAGGTCAGTAACCATTGTGGGCATTTTAACACTAAGCCACAGGAATAAGCCTATGTGATAGCTTGGCTCATACTAATATTTTAACAGACTACAGTTCTACACTCAACTAAAAGGTTAACTGCATTTAACGATGCCATAACATGCACGGCAACCTCATTATGGTCTATCTACAGCCTTTTCAGTTAAGATGACGGCATCTTGTACACTTTGACCAAAGTCCTCACAATTTCAACTGAGTCAACTCTTCTTCTGTTTCACATTAGAAGATCAACAAAATACTTTTTAAAGCAGACAATAACGAAGAAAATGAGAAATCACACCTTTTTCAATTGCTTTTCAATTTCATCGAAAAAAACTTTTGATTGGAACTGAGAAGCAGAGGCAGCATCGGTCGGTGAAAACTGGACATTTCTATGTGCATTTATCATTCTGTACACAATAAAACATCAAACAGACATTTTATACTACAGCTGGAGGCTACAGAGTTACCCAGCTTACCTCAGACCTTACACCTTAGATCTAATTAATCCACGTGTAAAAACATTTAAAAAGCCATAACTTGAGACTGCAATTTAGCACAAAGAACTCGACAAATAATTTTTCATCCTGTGACCGCGAACTATTGATCTATGAACTTGACCTTCAGATTTGATGTAGATACGGTTAAGACAAAACAGCCAAGCATCTAGGTCAATGATCAATTGACACAGCTCTGCTATTCTTTCAACCCCGGTTAATTGTGATTTCTCCAATGTCACCCCGCATCCTGTCAACTCGGAGCAAATCCTCTGCAAGTAAATCACTCCAGGACAGTATATTCAGTTTTCATCTACTATTTTCGACAAACAACATCAACAATGCTTGTCATGGTATCCCATTCTGTGGACGTGTCCCAGCCACTGCAACTTGTCCTTCGCAGCCTTCCTCACTGCTTACCTTGCTAGCGACAAAGACACAACTGACTGAGATACTGTTTGACATCCCATGCGACAAAATGGTCACATTAGAAACAGCCAATCACATTGCTTGGTACCGGCAGGACGCTGATGAACCACCACGCAAAATTTGACGCCGCTAGCTTTATCCTCAGTGCAGAAATCCATAACCGTACAAACAAACACACACACAAACAAACAGAAACCTATATATTGCACCTTGCCTTCAGCATACCTTGCTAATAATAAAACACAAAATAAACACCAAAAACTAAAGCTAGGGTTCTGTCATCTTGAAATTGGATCAAACCTATTCTTACAATCCTGGGGCCCATGTGGGATAAAAAATAAATGGTTACCAATAATGAGCATACGTGTTGTCATATGTGCACAAAAAATTAGGCAACAAATAGCGTTATTCTCTTCACAAGGTGGCAAAGACTGATTTTTGGCCCTCAGCCAAAGCTGCTAGACCACAAATACAGGGCTAGTACAGTACATTGCAGTCTGTATGCTTACCCGACAGCATTTGCTGGTGCCAAATTACTTTCTGCAGGCGTAACAAGGTGCAAAAAATGTGCATAAGGTTAATGCACACCAGCGCTCTGGCTGGGAGTTAAACTCACGCATGTTCAAGACACTAATGTCACATCAACACATCACTAAAGGTAATCATACATACTTCACAGTACAATGACCATTCACAAAACAAATGAGCAAAATTCTAAGCAATCCGAGCTCACAGTGCAGCGGCGTCTGGAAATCCGTGACGGTACATTGTGACTACACACATTCCGCCGAGTCCCAGGTTGTGCTGCAGAGCGACTTTGGCGTTTCTCACTTGTCTCTTACCAGCCAAGCCTCGCAGCTGCCAGCACAACTCAGTGCACTGAGCCAAACCTTCAACATAGCAGCACCAGTCACAACACACGGCCTCAATAACCATCTTAAGACCAATGTCACACTTAGTTTTGTTGCGCAACTTTGTCTTGCAACTTTATTGCGTGACAAAATTGCAAGTGTGACATGGCGTGTCGTGCAACTCCTGAACAGTTGCAAAACTCCTTTTCCGAATAGAGCGGTTCTGTATTCTGTGCAACTTCGTCGCGAGAAAGCGGTGAATGCTGGTTGGTCAGTTCTTGTTTATGCAATAAAGTTGCTGTATGCGACATGCACAGTTGCACACTGTAACTTTGCAGATGTGACATCAGCCTAAGTCAATCTGGGTCAGCCAGCTGCTTCAATGAGCTCCGTCATCCACTCTGTCATGCTGTGTAACAACCCTTCCTCATGTCAACAAAATGTCAATATCACATCAATGTCTTTGTAATCCGTTCAGTAAGCATTGGGCATTCACATACTGCAAACTAAGGTTTTCAGGTTTTGCTTGTACAAATTTTACATCACAGAAATCTAATCACGTCATCAGTTTTATCAGTACATTTGTTAAAGCTCAGTTTACATAAATACATAGCAATTAGTGTGACTAAAGCAATATGTTTCTGTTGAGTTATGTTGTATATAAATAAATTTGAGACATACTGTATAGTTACAGCATACCAGTAGCACCAAGTGGATGTCCCTTGGAAATCAATCCACCACTTGGGTTAATGACACATTTGCCACCATATGTGTTGTCACCACGATCAATAAACTCGCCAGCTTTACCTAAAAGTTGTCCAACAATCATTAACATGCAGACCAAAACTATATGTGTACATTATATGAACACCTAATGCATCACAGATTATCACCTTATCATTTTACAACACTTAATTTTTGATAAACTTAAACAGGAAAACCGATCTATGATCCCGTGGTAACACACACACAGAACATTAGTGTACAAAGCATAAATATGCAAATTTCAAAATGGCTTCTGCATGCTTCATAAAATTTATGAATCACCACAATCTTCTGATCTAAATGCGTATGGAACTACTGGATGGTCACTGTGCATGAAAATGTATCTAGCATGTTAAAAATCCATTTTTACACACAAAGATAGATTTTTCAAGCACTGTCAGACCTCATCTGTTTTCCAGTATTTTCAATGGCATTGACTTTTTAAGACAGTGTTCAAGCAAATGCTTGAAATAATATTGTTATCTGAGCTGTAAACTAGCACTACTGCCTGATATGCCCCAGCATACGTCCACACAGTGTAGCAGCAGTAATGAGAAGCAATCTACCTTCTGGACACAGTCCAAGTGCTTCATAGGTGATCAACTCGTTTGCAGAGAAGCAGTCATGAAGCTCAATAACATCAACATCTTGAGGACCCAGTCCTGCAGACAGCAAAATGTCGCACGTATTAGATGGGGGTCAAGATACCCCATGTGAAGGGGCAATTTTTGGGGTTGTCCAGTCCAGCCCATTAAAAGGCAATGGGAATCAGTGCTATGGCACTTTATGCAGCAAAACATAAATAAAATCAATAACGGTGACAGCGGGACTGCATCAGCATGTGCAATGCTCCAAACTGGGAAGTGTCACATTACGTTGTACCCTCCCATGAAAAATCCACCCCCTGTGATGTTGGCTTTCGTCAAAATTCTTTGATCACTTCTTAAATTTTGGAATCCCATCATATCTTTGGAATGGGTGTAGCTAGACATTCAAATTTTGTAACCAAATTCATTGTGGTGAGTATTGGTGTAGGCATGATAAATTACCAAAATAAAGCATGTTCAGTGTCATGTGATCTGTTGGAATTTTGGGAAGCAAGTGGTAATACAGATTATGTGCTTGACAATCATCACACTCAAGATATGTAAGACTATATGATATACAAACAGCTCGGTTTGTTAACCAGCATTAACGGCTTGTATTGTTGCACACACAAATTACTGAGGTAAACAAAATGAAGAGTAAAATGAACACTGCACACTGATGAACGATCTCTCACATCCTATTATCACTGAATGGATGTAATTTGGAGTCTGGAGTGGAGGCAGGATGCATGGTAGCTGTGAAAGAACTTCAAAACAATGGTCCAAAACTAGACTTCACAAAATGTGCCACATTACAGTCACTCAGTAAATCAAGGCAGTGTTATTTACCTGTCTGACGATAGACGTCAGCTGCCGTGTTTCTTGTCATATCATATCCGACCTGTACACCACACATGTATATTTGCTTCTGCATGCAGCAATACTATTTTAAATACTGCTCAGATTTCACAACATCTGGCACTAGTTACAGCTAGCTGCCAATTTCCACAGCCACGACTTGAAGGTCAACTGACCAATTAGAACTTTCATAAATACAATGTGTTCCAAAAAAGGAATATATCAAACTTATGGCAATAACTCTATCAAATCTTAACTGATTTTCGAAATTCTTTCACTGGCAAACTCATCAATAAATTTGCAATAAAGTGATTATATAAGATCTCGCAACAACTTGAACATGTTGCCACACTACCTTGTGATATATTTGTGTTCTGTGAAACTGCCATGCTAAAAATTGACTGAGCTAAAGTTTTACGTTCCACCCGACGCAAAATAGGTCATTTCGGAGATGTTCTTCCCAGCCAATCTCTTGGCTAAGTACTGAAAGCTAAATCTAACACAACAAAAGCAAACATGCATCCATAACAAAATATATAACAACACACATTAAATACAAAAAAAACTAAAGCCAGGTTTGGTTGCCTCCTACAACCTCCAGCCTGGAAATGGAACTGGCCTATTCTGGGATATATAGATCAGTAAGGAAGTAAATAAGTAAGAAAGAAAGTATGCCAGGAAATGAAGTAAGCAAACAAAAATTTATATAGCATCAAAATCAACAAATAAATCAGGGCACATTAGTCCTGGAGATAAGCCTGTATGGGGCGCCACCCTCAAGAATGGAGTGAACAAAACTGCCATACAAGAATCAAACGTTTAAAAGTACTGGGTAGTTGTTGAATAGTGCTCTGACTGATGGCTGCAACTACAGGAAAAGTCTCACAATGATTCCATCAGCCATTTCACTGTCACACTGTTGTATTAGCCATGGTCATCTGCAAGAGAGGCGCTAATAGCAACATGCAAGTCTCATGGTTAATACACTTTTTAGAACGTTAAGCTGGCACCTGCAGCAGTTGTAACTTCATCTCTGCATGCTCTTCAGGTAGCAACTGAGCAACTGCTGTACGTGAAGCTTCATGGCTAACTCTGACCTTAACGTGCAGCAACGTGAAAAAGGGTAAAAATATAATGCAGCAGATACTTGAAGACTAACCACTTTCATGCAACTTTTGTCATTAAATGTACTGGAAAAGTCAGTGCACACAGCCTGTCCAATGATCTGAACTGCCTGTGGCTGAAGATTGTGACGACGCACAAAGTCTTCACTTGCAAGAATGACACATGCAGCACCATCCGATGTCGGGCTGAACAGAAACATGAAAACATATCAACATAGTATGAATAATCGACAATATTGAGAAAAAACGAAGTAATTTACATCAAAATGTAAGAACATCACCCACCACTTCTGTCTTCACTGTTTTAACGTTTGTTTCGAGATGAATCATTGTGAGGTGATTTCCCCCAGTAAACAAAACACAAGTGACTAGCTGCTACAAATTACATAATGAAATATAAATTAGCCCTGTATGGGACTGACGGTCAGCTCTTCACAACTGACGTTTCTGCCAACTTCAAAGTCACGTGACACAAAAACTAGGACAAATATAACAAACAGGCCCTATCAAATTAAGATATTGTGCCCTAGTTTAAGAATCCGTGGTCAGTTTCCAGCCTACTGTGGTAAACAAAATGAAGAGTATTAGTACATAATCTATAAAAGTCAACGAATCACAAAGTCCTATGTATCAAGCAGACTTCTTGCTGTTATACAGGCACCATTGTGAACTAAACAGAGTATCAGTACACATCTTCAAGCAGATTTAGCCAAGTACAATTGATTTACACAAATAAGATAATAAAATAGTGCTTCATACATACATACATATATAAGAGTTTTTTTGTATAGCGCATATAAATTCAATAGAGTCACTATGCGCTTCAGTACTCTAACACTTGTTAGTTGGTTGATAAAGACACATCTGGCCCATAAAAATCCTGTGCTCTTGTATAACATATGGAGAAAAACCCGAGGGATGACTGGCTAACCAGGTTCACCTGGAATAACACTGTAACGATATCGATAATTATCTTAATAACGGTAATTTGCTTCAACAAAGGAAGGGGATAAATATTTGCAACAAATAAAATTACAGCAGTTGTAAAGGGACCTTTTATTTAGTCACTGAATTGATCAGTGGTTAGTAATACGATATATACGGTAGATTTACGTGTGCTCAAAAGCTAACGAGGTGGCCAGCTTAATCTTGCGCATGGCACAGAAATGAAAAAAATAAGGAAAAAACACTCCTACTGTAAACATCACATGCAATCAATAGAGCAGTGATCAATTCAACCTCCTTCAATAAGCTGTCTAGCCAACACAAGTGCACTTGACCCAGTGGCACATGCATTGTTTACCTGCATAAACAACAAGATGCAGTCTGAGATAGCAGACTAAGACTTTGACGTGCATGTCAAAAAGACACCTTTCCTATATGCAAATCCTCTCAAGTGCCACAGTCAAAACTTTAAACAGTCGCGTGAGTATTAAATTGGAAGAGAAGCTCAGCATCACAGAAGGACTGCGTGACACATTATGTCAGTTATTTCTAAAAATTTAAAGAGGTCATGTGACCCTAAACACGTCACCTTTGGAGGTAACCTGTCATGCATGCACTAGTACTCCTCATTAAGCACACCAAACTTTTAATTCCTAGCATCACCTATTCCAAAGATACGATTGGAACTCCAAAATTTAAATAAATTAGCCCCGTACGGGACTGACGGCCAACTCTTTGCAACTGATGTTTCTGCCAAGCTCAAAGTCAAGTGACACAAAAACTAGGCCAAATATCAAAAATCCGACCCAAACAACTTTAGATATTGTGATTTAGTTTAAGAATCTGTGGTCAGTTGCCAACTCCCATTGTAAATGGCGGAGGAGATAGCTTTTAAAAAAGGATTTCCAACTTTTAAGGGCTTGTGACCTTGACCTTGACCTTGGATCAGGTCATACTGCATGCCGTCGTGCATCACTCATCGACGTCTACCTACAAGCAAAATTTCATTGAAATCGAAGAAACTTGTGACGAACAGACGGATGGACTGACATTTGAGACCGGCTTTATTAGGTCGACTCTGAAGAGTTGACTTAAAAATAGGTCACATGACACTAACCACAATCACTAGGGGTAGTTTGTCATGGCAAGGCTAACTCCTACCTGTACACCAAATATGACGACTCTAACTTCAGCCATTCCAGAGATATGACTGTGGCCTCAAAATTTCAAAATAGTCATGTGACCACACCCCTTTTATGGGGGTTGGTCAACCATAGGCTAAGACATGACATAGCCTACTGAGTACCAAATTTGAAGACTCTCGCTTCAGCCCTTCAGAGATATGACTGGGGCTCTAAGAATTTAAAAGGATAGCATGACATGACCAGGCTGCTTTAAGGGGTGGTTAGTCATCCATTCATCTAACACTAGGGATGCTCAGTATTATGAAATGCCCGACGATAATACACCATCTCAAAAATACCGTGATACCAGTATACCAGTATAGTGTGGTATTTCATGACATCATCAATTGTAGATAACTTCTGCAGAAATCCAACCATGTGAATCGCCTGCAGTGCTCTCGTCAATTCTCTTTCCCATAACTGTGTGTTAGTGATATATGTATATGTAAACTTGGTTGGTTGTCATGTTGCTGGCACTTATGAGTTTTAATGTATGCCGATGACCAGCTGCTGATCTCATCTACATGCAGTGATTTACGTAGAATGCTGCTGACAGTATTTAGCAAGCCCACGGTATATTATACTGTCACTTTTAATACCGCTGTATTTTCCTGATACCGGTGTACCATGCATCCCTAGCTAACACTTGCTACAATAAACCTAACTGCCAAATTTGAGGTGTCTACCTCCAACTATTACGGAGAAGTGAGAGGCAATACAAAATGTGGAGTTACTGCATTATCACACGGCACTGTTTACGTGATCATATGTTTAGCCATTTTGATATAATGCAGACTTTCTACTGACAGTTGCATAAGAACTGGGCCACAGCATATACTGCATCATGTGGCAAAAATGGTTAGAGATCTAGAGTGTTGTGTATTCCACCCGAGTCGTTATCCAACTATTTATTATCCCCGCGAAAGCGAGGGAATATGTTTTAACCAGCGTTGGTTTGTGTGTCTGTGTGTGTGTCTGTCTGTGACCACTATAACTAAAAAGACTGTGGACGGATTTGTACCAAATTTTATGGTAAGGTTCCTAGGGGGAAAGGGAAGACCAAGTTCGTGTTTCATTACGATCGGTAGAGGGATGTGGAAGTAACGGTCAAAAAACTCCGTAAAATGTAAACAATCGCCAGTTTACAGCAGCAGTCTAATAGTAGGTGTGGCAAGTGATGCCAAGTTTTGGTGACATAAACCCCCAAATTTCGCTTTCGTGGAGAGTTGTACTCTATCAGAGTACTTTCCATCTAGTATTACAAATGTTCTCAACCTATTTATGGGACAGAAATGACATACATTGTAGATAGGTATTCCAGTCATTCCCAGCTGATAGAGACACTTCTGACCACATGTAGTATCACCTGGAATTACCAATGGCAGATTTACATAGGCAGCAAACTGTACAAACTTCAGTGACATTCTGTGACGAAAGGTGAACAAATGACAAGTAGGATATTATGAGCATGACTGCAACAAATATACAAATTTTGTGATACCCATGTAGTAGCTAACGATGTCGTTCCACTAATTATCAGGTTAAAGTTATAGTAAACAGCCAAATCACCAATGTTACTCAAAAATAACATTATTTAATAAATGTCCATAAAACATTTGAAATGAACTGAACATATATACCATAGCAGTAGCCGACACAAGCCTGTTGCACCCTGTCATATGGTAAACCAGCATCGTTGAGAGCTTTTTGACCTAAATAGGCAATGATTTGCAATATATGTTAATAACAAAATTTTTTTAAACTTTCATTCAGACTTTCATTCAGTAAATGTAATTGTGATTACATGGAACAGTAGTTCCATGTAATCACAATTACATTTATTCTACAACAAAGTTCACAAAAATGTTGATAAAATATTGGAATGTCCACATTTTAACACATTATCATTTTTGCTTATGCAACAAAAGTGTCTGGTCACTAAACTACCACAAAACAAAAAATTACCACAGATTCTGGCATAAAACAAAACAATACCTGCTTCCAATGCCATATCAGGATAATCAAACTTCTCTCGCCTTCCGGGTTTTTCAAACTGTAAACGTAAAGAAAATAGCCCAAATTAGCCAACAAAAGCACAATATAATAATAAGGAACACTTACTGCAGTTGAATAAAAAGGTGTTACAGACTGCACAGTTGTTTTACACATTCAGAAGTCTGTCTTTACTAATGCTAAATTTTACCAGCAAATATTATATGCCAAAGATAATAAGACCTTGCAATGTGCACTTGATCCCCTACAAAACAGCTGTTGAATCTTAACAGTGTCACAGTGGCCTAATGGTAACATACGTGACTACAGTGTGAAAGGACGCAGGTTCAATCACGACAGCCTGCAATATACAGCCTTGCACACGGGCTGCACGCCCTTACAGCAGTGCCTAGGTCGACTCAGCCTTCCACCCTCTGTGGGACAGTAAAATGAGTATCAGCTCTCAGCTGAGTAATAATAAAATGGCGACGGTGGATGCGGATGGTAGGTGCCATTTCTTTCTGGCGGACTCGCAGTCCAAGACAGTTGGCTTGGTCTGAGGGTTGGCGACCACCTGGTCCTCGGCTGAGTCTGCACTCATCAGATGAACCGGGTGAACTCTCACAATGGCTTTGCCATGATGACAACACAATAAATATCATCTCGGTTATTATTATTATTATTATTATTATTATTATTACTACTACTACTACTATTATTATTAAAAATGGGCAGTGAAATGTCTAGTTGTCTAATTTATATATGAGATACATCACGGGATATATTTAAGCTTAATTTGAGCTTCTTCCGCACGTCACTAGAGATACAAAAATGTCAGTTTATCGACGTTTTCGAGCTCAAGTTCAAGAGTGTAGCAGTTGCAAGTAGTTGAAATGTTCAGCTAATACTGGTAAGCGAACAAGGCTGGGACTGCGCAAAGCTGCACGTACTTTGGTCATTCCGACGCCAACCACGTACACGTTTCTACGTGGCGATGTCATTGCGTCTTTTGCAGAAAGTAAGTGAAAGTTTCTTAAACGTCTTTACTCTGCTGACTGATCTTCCAACACTACATCAAACGTACTAAACACGGGTTTCACACTACGGGTACCCCCGCACTACACCTATGGGCGTGGCACTTTATTTACCATAGATCATCAATAATCAATAACAAACCAACGTGATGCGGTGCCTACCCGTCGGGAATCCGAGTATAATTCCACATTGTCGACGTCAGGACCCGGGAAGTCAATGTCATCCATGAGCGGATGTCCGGCCTATACATCCTATACAGGCGGACCATCCGGTAATTCACCGAATTCACCGAAGCCACCAATGAGTACACTGATAACATAAGTATAGGTATAGTAACTGTGCTGCCATTGTTAAATGGAACTCTTGTTTGTCCAGTTGTTTTTCTCTGTTGTGTGGTGTTCGACAAGGTGGAGTGTTATTCCCTGTCTTATTTGCTGTCTACGTTAATGACCTGATTCTCAAACTTATCGATGCAAATCTTGGTTGTCGTATTGCTGATTTGAGTATTTGTTGCTTGTATTACGCTGATGACATTGTATTGCTCACCAGTTCTGTATCTAAACTGCAGCTAATGCTCAGCTTGTGTGATGATGAAATGCTACTGTTAGATTTAAAATTTAATCCCTCTAAATGTCATGTCCTGCG
>Ga0209780_1001275_pt1 | contig 16233 bp, 7 predicted proteins | sample WorMetexBAHAMAS2_FD_187384 | JGI IMG/M metagenome (GOLD analysis project Ga0209780, IMG submission 187384) | Marine gutless worms symbiont microbial communities from Max Planck institute for Marine Microbiology, Germany - Inanidrilus exumae... | ecosystem: Host-associated > Annelida > Digestive...
ACAAAGCCATAACTATGGACAATTTACGATTACTGTCTAGTAAAAAACGACTGCAGAGGGACCGCGCGACGCCCACGGTATACATATTCTATAACTACAAGGTGCAAATTTTGTAGCAGATTCATGCATTCAAGACTTAATGCGCAGTACTTGCCTAACTATCGTCTAACTTGTTAAACGAAATAGGTTTTTTTTTCAGTGTTTTGAAGTACGTGTTCGATATCGTCGTAAAAAAGTTCACGTTCGCTATCTCATCTCCTGATGAGTTCTTGTAGACCTTTATTCAGCAACTAGCAGTAGCATCAGAGGAACATAGTAAAACAAGGCAATCACAGATAGTAGATTTCGCCCCCTTCGCCAGAGGTAGATCATGCCATGGCCGTAGGCAACATGCACCAAACATTTGGTAAAGATCACACGTGTAGTTTCGGAGATATCCTCGCGGAGAGACAGACTGGGAGATACACAGACATACTCATCACAATACTTGTGCACCTCTTACGGGGGTTTGCAAGGCGATGAATGCATCTTTTGTTATATCGTGTTTCAGGTTACCACATGGGCCATTGCAAACATTCAGCACGAATTTCGCAAGTTTGGCATATTTGCAGATGGACCACTATAATTTTCAGCGGCTCAATTATTCCTTAACCTAGGCCTAAGTCCCATTAACGCTAAATTAACTTTCCTACGTCCATGCATCAAAGTCACTAGTATATTTGTTTCTCCGCCAACGTTTACCGTTACCATAGTAACAACAGCTACGGCGACGTGCGTTTCGTGAATTCTTCCCATTAATCTTCAAATTTCTCATTTCCTCTTTTACTTTAGTTTGCGAGTAATTTCGACATAGTCAAAATTATGCCCTTTAGTGATAGGTAATTGAATATTGTCCGACTTCGCGGTAAATAAGTAAAATTAAGCAAATCGGTGCTTCGTAGCGAAATTCATACCGCTATATGGCCCATTATGGAAAAAAACATGATGTCATTCCCAAAACCTGAAGTACATAACGTATCGCAACGACGCCGGAGGAGGACCGAGCCACGGCCATAGGCAACACGCACACAAATTGGTAAAGACTGGGCGTATGGTTCCGGAGATATCCCCGCAGACAGACACACACACAGACATACTCATCACAATACTTCCGCATCCCTTGAGTAGTGCACGCACTGACTTCGACGAAAAATTGTCAATGCGATGAACCAAGGAAGGAGACGCTCGGTCGCTGATAATTGAACTGCTTTTTAATACGGTTAACAAATAGCGACAATATCTCAATTCTTTTTTCAGATTTAAAAAAAAAATAATTGTTTGTTTCTGAATTTATACTTCGTTAGTTTTTCTTTCGGTCGAGTGCGGCGAACTGGGATGGCGCACGTTAGCTTTGTCGCAGTATATCCTGTTGCATTCAGTCAGTATGCTATTGGCTAATATTTCTGTGACTTCCTCGCACGTTTGTGGCACATAACGTATATTATGGCGTTGGTACACTGGGTGGCTTTTTACGTTCGGTACAGCGAGAAGAGAGGGACGCTAAATGTAACAAAAACCACCCATAATCCAGTCATTTTATTGCGATGTAATAGTCTCTCTAGCCTGTCCAGTGTTTATTTTTGGAATCATATTCATGGGAATTTCTTCCCCTCAAAAATATTCTTCCAGAAAAGCGGAATGCAACTTAGACATGTTAACTATGCAGCAAAATGCGCCCAGTCTGTTAAAAATTTTCAAAGTCGAGGTGTGTCGAATACGCACTGAATTATGGATGTCGTTTGTAGCGCCGAAAGGCACTCAGATACGTGGAACGGTCACCGGTGTTGGCGACGGGTCGTATAATGTCGAGTACACGCCGTCTAAAATCGGTATTCATAGAAACATGCAGACTTATTTCATAATATCGTAGCTACTCTATACATAAACTAGAACTGCGTGGCAGAGTCTAGCGTGTGGCCCGCTCTGCATAGCAGTGACGCCCTCAAGCGTATAGTTGAAAGAAAACTGAGTGGTAATCGCCCCAGAAAACTCAGTACTGATCCCCCACAAGGTCTAGCAGTGGCGCCGCGTAGTCAAACTCCTGATCGACGACGGGGTGTATATCTTTGCCCTTTTTAAACTTTAGAGTTACTGGACCGAAGTTCACCAAATCTTTTACATATGTAGCCAGATCATCACCGATGAACCTGTTAAAATCGGAATAACGATATTCCACTCCGTTTAGGAATGCCAAGGCGACGAACAAAGGCGGGTCGGCCAATTTCGCCCATTTTTAACCCTAAAATTTGTTGCCATAGCAACGGCCCTTGAGTGATCGGAAAAATAGGGTCAAGTCAGTAATCTATGATCGAATATCGGTTTGATGAATCCTGAGATAATTTGTCTGAAAGGTTTGTTTTATAGAAAGAAACGAATTGTTGTACACATTTGGCAATATTAAACTGCGGAGTTACTAGACCAAAGTTCACCAAATCACACGATGTAGCCATCTCATCTCAGATGAACTTTTTAAAATCAGAATGGCGATATTGCAATCCGTCTCGAAATGCCAACGTGACGAATGAAAATAAATCGGCCGATTTGGTCAATTTTGACCTTAAAATTGGTTGCCATGGCAACGTCCCTTGAGCCGTCGACAAAAGAGGCCAAATTAGCAATTTACGATCACATACTTGTCATACTGTGAAGATGTGGTGAAAATTGGTCCAGTAAATCCTGAGTTTTCTTTGCTCAAGAGTTTATTTAAAAAAAGAAAAAAGAAGAACTTACCGCAAGCCTAACATATAGTTCGCGTGGCATACATGTTGCGTGGGTGGGGTAAATAATTCCGTTTGGAAATGACAGTTAAATGCACAGGGTGTTAACACAGGGTGTTACTGTCTAGTCACCCTGCGCTAGCGCCTCTGATTCGTTTCCACGATTTTGGCGCTGTATAAATTTGTTTGTATGTATTTGTATGTGTAACACAAATGTCCTACTGGACTAAATGCATGCGTTGATGCCAGCAAGACGAAGTATACAGTGAAGCAAACTGTTTTAACTAATAGTAAACAATATTTCTAGAACTGCAGACAGTGTTAAGCGGTTTTTATTCTTCGTGATGCAGCATACAGTTCGAACATCGGCCTGTCGTACAGAAGTTAGACATGCGTTTAGTGTTCACTGTTACTGTTCTTTGCTGCTCAACTTTACACAAATTTCAGTTTTTGTCTCGTAAATAAAGTTTCATTCCGACACATAGACAGACAGACAGACACACACATATACAGCGAACAGATCGCACTACCAGGCCACTGAAGTGGTCAGTAAAAAATCTTGTCCACGCACCTGGTGACGTCACTACAGAGAAGCTGCTGTAACTGGGTGCGTTTTTTGGTCGCTTCTACTTCTCGCAGATCTGTACTGGTTATTTTTGGCATATTTTACTTCTGGAAGAGCTGTTGACCTCTTCTAGTTAAAACGCCAAAGAGCGAGTTAGAAGAGCGTGAATTAAAGATGGCGACCGACAATGTAAATGGGAAAATGAAGTGAGATACTTGTGTATTTAACTTTGTTTTAGATGACTATAATATTAATGCATCGTTTTCAATGCTTAGCAAGTGATAACGGTACTGGATAACTGTCATTGTATCGGTTACCAGATTATTGATTTTATGTGCTGTTGTCGACGAATTAAATTGACAAGCCGTCACGCCGCTCTGTGGCGGGATAACTTGTAGGCCTATTCGCCGGCCCGTCCGTCCGTCCGTCCCCTCTTGGGGCTCTAAGCCACGCACCTGGCAAAAAACGTGACAAATTCACCGACGGATCATTAGATTTGATCTAGATTGCTTGATTGGTTGATTGAAAACGGCGCCATGCCAAAACGGCCCTCTGCCAAAATGGCATCGGGAAAGTCAAAACGACCTCGACTGAAAGTACTAAATCTAAACCTAACCGTAACAATGCCACGCCCACTACAACTTCTGCTGCTGTGCGTTTTTTCAAACGTCGACAAAAAATACCCGTTCCACTTCTGGAAGAGGTCCAAGAACGAACCCACCCACTGACGTTCTGCGTGTGAACCAGGTGAGCACATGGTGGACGTACTTTATCACGACAGACCGATCAAAGGCAGCCCGTTCCGCTGTAGCGTGTTCGACAGTAGCAAGGTGCTCGTCAGAAACCTCCCGCCAGTCGCCTACGTCGGCAGTAGCGTCGAATTTGACAGTCGGTATCGCCGCCTGCTTTCTTTTAATTATACTAATAGTAAAGACATTAACAACAACAATGAGAGTGTCTTGATATCACGGGTAAAGTGAAAGTAAAGTAAAGTATGAGGTACTTATATAGCGCGTTCTTACGGCCTAAACAGTCACGAAGCGCTACAGAGGAGCGCCACAGAGCGCTACGGGTCTATACTAGCTGGATAGAAAAAACATGTCCAAAGTAATTTGGTAAAAGGCTGCATCGCCGTCTCTTCTTCCATGTCTCCCGTGCATGCCCATTCCTGTGAGGGATCTGGACCCCCGTGTAGTACATGAGTCAGCCCTCCGAATGGCACCCAGATCGGTTCAGCCGTTTTTGCACGAGACGTTATCGCGGTCAGTGCCAACAGTTTCCTTGTCTACAATGCATTATGCAGAAAACCGCTGAACGGACAGAGGGGACGTTTCGAATGGGACTCGTGGGACGAACAGAACGACTTTCGACGAATTTTTTTAAATGTTGATTATTTTTCTCTTCAGTGCAGATCGCTGGTGCAGTTGATAAAACGCCGGTGTTCGGTGTGTAGTCAGTGATTTCCAACAAAAACAAACAGATATAATGACAGATTCTCACTGTGTGCAGTCGACGCGAGCGAGTCCGGCTGCGGTAACATTGAGATCATCATCAACGACGGTCACGTGCCGTGTCACGTGACTCAGCGCACCAGCTCGCTCTTCCACGCGTCGTTCATGCCCAAAGACACGTCCGTTCACTTCGTCGCAATGACATTCAACGGCTGTAAAGTGCCAGGTATGCGTCAGTCGATCTCTTCTTGTGGCTGCTTCACCTGCTGTACAGGGTGAGCCAAATTCACGTTGATCCATTAGCTTCGCCGCTATGGACCCCAGAATGTTTGGCGAATAAGCGCCCACTGCGGATAATCGCCTGTATCGACTAACTTACACAGATGAAAGTCGCGTAGCAAGGGCTCAGTCTCGGCTTCACGTCAGTTATAACGGCATCTGTGAACTATGTAATCGATTCAAAATGTTACTTCGTTTAAAATTATGTGTTTTGGGACGGTTTAATTTTTAAAAACTAGCCTGTAGTTTTATTGACAGGTTTTATAAGCACGATTTATTGAGACACAGTGATGGTTTTTTATTTTTATCTTGTACCGTTTTTGAGAGATTATCAGTCACTCACTGAGATTCATCCATTCCAAAGACATGATTGGGCCCCAAATTTTAACAAGTAGCTCAGCTGTCGCTGACGAACCCGCGCGACGCGCTGCATCACGGCAAACAACAAAATTTGAAAACAGTCAAATGACCATAACCACGCCCATTTAGGGGGTGATATGTCGTACCTTTGGTGACATTAGACATAGCCTACCTGTGTAAAAATTCAGACAATTAGAGTCCCGGACGTTGTTTGCGTGATCTTTTTTAGCCATTTTGGTACTATGCCGTTTTGTGACAGACGGACAGATGGACAGACAGAGGGCCACACTCCACAGCATTTACCACATCACGCGGTAAAATCGATAATGTTGATGGTTCGTGCAGGCAGTCCATGGCGTGTGGTGGTCCAGAGCGCAGGTAAACTTGTCGTGAGCGGAAGTGGAATTCGACAGATGCTTGTTGGTCGTGCGGCCAACGTTGACGTCACGGGATGCAAGACTCCCGCCACTGTCACCGTTATGTGTGAGCCGTTTTATCAACATGGCTTATATTTTACTGTCGCTATAGGCTGCTAACATGACGTGACTATGGCAAGCGGAATTAGCATTTATTCCGAATTGCTGATATCGAATTCTTGATATCAACAATTCGCATTGCTGATATCAAGAATTCGAATTCTTGATATCAGCAATTCAGAATAAATGTTAATTCCGCTTCCCATACGTGTCTGTCGCTTTGTCGTACTTACTAAACGATGGTATACCAGTTGTCGCCTATAGAATTGCCTTTGACGGCACGGTTATTTTAGTTAGATAGATAGACAGATAGATAGTTCATAACAACGAGTATCAATGTACAAATTTTTCTAATGCAGCAACCGCCAGCAACAACGGTAATAAAAGTTGTGTTAAAATATCAATGTAATTATTTTTTCTCACTTGTTATTTTCTATCTGATTCTACGGCTTTTAATGTGCTGTCTGCACGTTTTTCAGCGCCATCTGGTGTCAGCCTTGCAGTTAAATCTTCCAAGCACAAGAATGCTTTGCAGCGATTTGAATACACTCCGCTTGAAATTGGTACGTCAAAAACACACATCAAACGTGGTTTGTTACTTCCCCCCACGTAGCTGGGCGAATTGCGAGCAGCGTGTCTGTATGTCTGTTTGTCTGTTTGTTTGTCTGTCTGTCTGCTTACATATCTTAAAAACCACATGTCCACATTTCATGAAATTTTCTGTGCATGTTACCTGTGGTCGGGGCTCTGACCTTCTCTAACGACGGTGTAGTAGGTTATATACATCCGGTTTTGTAGATGACGTTATGTTTTCATGTAAGGTGCAAATTAATTGGCAACGTGATTTTTAATCAGCAACACTGGGCGAGCCTGCCTCACTATGCCAATGCTGACAATCGCAGCTCCAGACGACGAATTGTTTGGTCGAATTCGCCAGGTGGCTGGATAGGGGACGAAGCTGCTGTCTGCGATTGCAGGCGTGTTTCTCTCTGACAAGAATTTTGTGTTGTAAATTGTGAAACTATTTTATAATATTATCATGCAGCGATTTTCCCAAGACCGAGACCAGAGCCAACCAATGGCTGCTCTCCCTTCTGTCTGGTGATCGACTTAGGGGTCGGAGGTCAGATAAACTGCTGGGTGCTGCACGCCTCACCCCCGTTTTAGGAGCTTTTCCCCTTATCCATAAACACTTTGTCGGCTGAACCCTTGTCATGTGCTACTATTCTGGCTAATCGTGAGGAATTGATCTATCAACCCTGGGCAGAAATTACACGAATACGTGTCCAAGTTTGATTGAGATCCGTTCAGTGACCTCAGAGATTAGGCGTCGAAAAAAAGAATAAAGAACGAAGAAAGAAGAAAGAAGAAACCACAGCGTTAAAATATAAGCTCCTTGGCATCGCGATGCCGTGCGGGCTAATAATAGAGTACGAGCATATTCTGTCTGTATCGCCGTAGGGCCACACACAGTGTCTGTAAGCTGTGACGGCGTGCCTCTCAATGGCAGTCCGTTCGTTGCCAAAGCGTTCAACACGTCGGCGATCTATCTGTTAGGAATGCCGTCTGTCGGCGTTATACGCTGCCCTGTCGAATTCACAGGTAAAAACCGTTCAGACGTAGACAGTTGAACGTCACATTCACATCAGAATGGCTGGAAACTGTGAAAAGAGTCTAATGTAGTCACCTGACTCATATTTACTCCGTGAACAATGACAGCATATCAAAAAAAATTTATATGTATTTATTTGTATAAAAATTTGCTGATATGCCTAGTGTTGCCGTCTGTTTGTCACTAGTTTTAAGTAAATAAATAAATAAATACCTCATCATAAAGTCTCGAAAGACTTTGGGCTTGCGGGGCGTGTCTGCAGAAAGTGTGGACGGCAGTGTTATGTTAGTCGTGGATTTTTCTACTTGTAGTTTTAATTACAGTTATGCAAGTGTTTTAGTTTTATTTAATTTATAGTTTTGTTACATTTTAAATTATAGTTACCGGTACAGTTATAGTCGTGTAAAGAATTTTAGTTGTAATTTTGGTTAGTGTTGTGTTAATTTTCATTGTTAAACTCAGATAAATACTCATAGCAAAGCAAACGACCAAAGGATGTTTAAACTAGCTGGATGTGTTTCAGGAATTTGCGTAATGTTACTTTCTGACTTAGCTTTAGTCAGTATTTTTCACTTGACTGAAACAGACTAACGAAAATTATTTTACGATACGATACGATACGATACGGTAAATAAACGTGCGCTCAAAAGCTGACGGGATGGGCAGCTTAATTTAGCGCACGGCCTAGAAACTAAAAAAATAAGGGAAAATCAAAAACCGAGTAGATCAGAAGAAACGGTCCAGGCAAAGGTCCATGAAGGCAGTCCGGGAGGAAGAACTGAAACTACGGGGGGGGGTAAGATTTTAAGCCGTGGGTAAAAGAGAGAGGGAGTTATAGATGTACAGAGTTATGAACATTTTAATTATATAGCTTACTTCAGTAATTTGATCCTGTTAGTTTTAGTTGAAGTTACAGTATTCAGAACACTAATATAGTTAACTTAAATTACAATGGTGAGCCGAAATGTAGCAAGATTTGACAAAGTTTAGATTTCTGCTTTTTGCATTTAACTTTAAAATATAGCATGCAGATTGCAATTCTACATCTCTTTTGGTTCTCAAAAAACGTAGAAACGTAGACAAAACTAAGCATCTGATAATGACAAGTAAAAGTAACTTTCAAACCGAATTATTAGGACAAAGGCTTATAGTATATTTGTTTCTTTTTGGAAATAACTGAACGGAGATGAGTATTTGTGGTGTCTGCTTAGGCCTATCTATTGAGGCTTTTCTGCAATTGTAACCTAAGGTCTGCCATTAATACTTACTGAATTTTTTATTTTTAAAATTCGTTGGATTTTTAAAAATGCTTGTTTATCGCAAAACATTTAAAATGCATGAAGTACGTATTCTCATATTCTCGTTCTGCGGTCTATCGTACCGAACCACGACAGAAATTGGTGTAAAAGAACTGAAAGTAAAAACCGAGCAACAGGGTCTAAGCGCCAATCCTTGAAGGTAGAAAGTGCTGTGGCAGAAAGGATTTATGGAGCAAGTTTTGAGAGGGAGAATGGCGGACAGCGAGGCGATTGGAGAAAATACGATGATGTGAAATGACTATTGATGACGGTAACTAGAACGATAACGATAACTATTATTTGCGTGTGCGAAGTGGACGTGAACAAGGCGGGTGAAGGCGAGCTGGAGATCATGATCAACAAGGGCGTCGTGCCTAACTCAGTCCGCATGATCAGCAGCGGCGTGTTTCAAGTCAGCTTCGTACCGAAAGAACCAAAGCCACATACAGTCGACATCAAGTTTAACTCTACCCCACTGCCGGGTACGTGAGTTCAGTGGAACGCCGTCCCGGGGCACCGAATTTGTCCCATTAGAATCCCGCAGGTCCCTAAACAAGTAAAGTTAAACCGGAACGCACGTTCCATGGCCGCAACAAGCACAGAATTCGCCGTGCCATTTGACGATCTCTTTCTTGCAGCTATATTGCCGTTTTCACACTGTTTGCTATGTGTATATGCCACAGTGTGCGGCCATTGACAACCTTGGCGTAGGCTTTGATGATTGTCTGTAGGTTATGAGAGACAGTAATCGAAACTGTTCTGAGCTGTATTATGTACGACAGTTGTGCACAATGATACGCACACAGGAGTGAACAGTTCTGAAATTTGCATGTTAGTTTAGGTTTAGATTTAGTTTTTTGTGTTTATGTTTTTTGTGTCTTTTTGTTTTACCTTAGATCAGTTTATTCCTGTGTTGTTTGCTTTTGTTGTGTTGGGTTTAGTTTCTTCAGCATCAAGCCAAAAGATTGTCTGGGAAGAACGTCTCTGAAATGAGCTATTCTGTGTCAGTTGGGACGCAAAACTTTAACAATTACTCAATCGATAGGCCTAGTACTTGCACACACGCACTACCGCTAGAGAAATTACAACGAAGCATGCGCGTAGCTACGTGTTGCCTGCTGTTTTGTCAGGTGGAACTATCACGGTTCCGGCGATTGATTTGAGTCGAGCTACAGCGAAAGGCGACGGACTAAATCGCGCCGCCGTCAACTGTCCAGCGACGTTCCGCATCAACACCAAAGCCGCCGGCGAAGCAGACCTCGATGTCACCGTCACGGGTAATGTGGCACCAAGGACCGGTCGCGACGTGACGGGACCATCCCGCCAATGATGGCGACTCGCCAATAACGACTGCAGTTACCCTTGAATTTTGACGCCCGAGCTAGTATTATTGAAAGCCAGTGGCGGATATGGCGTTTTGTATAGGAGAAGGCGGATAAGTGAACCCTTGGGACGGAACCAAATAAGCTGAATGGTTTTTACCCTCGCGACGCTATGCTAGCGCGGTATTTGGCTGTTATCGCGTGTCTGTCCATGCGTCCGTCTCTCTGTCACATGTCGGAGTTGTACCAAATCGGCTAAACTTATAGGATCATGCTAACAACGCCGCACGATATCCAAGGGACTTTAATTCTCCCCGCGAAAGCGAGGGGGTATGTTTTACCGGAGTTGGTTTGTGTGTCTGTCTGTCTGTCTGTAACCACGATAACTAAAAAGATTGTGCATGGATTTGTACCAAATTTCTGGGAAAGCTCCTAGGGGGAAAGGGAAGACCAAGTTCGTGTTTCGTTACGATCGGTAGAGGGATGTGGAAGTAATGGTCAAAAAACTCCGTAAATCGGCAATTGTTTACATTTTATACTTCTCATAGTAGGTGTGGCAAATGTTGCCAAGTGTTGGCGACAAAAATCCCCAAATTTCGCTTTCGCGGGGAGTTGTCCTCTCTCAGAGTACTTTCCGTCAGCAGATAGCCGAATAAAACGTGGCAGTTGCTGAAAGTGACACCCCAGTGTCAGTTTCAGCAACTGCCACGTTTTATTCGGCTATCTACATATAGTTTTGTACACGCATTGTCTTGTGTGCGTTATTTGTACTCCCATCTTTGCCTGGACCGTTTCTTCTGAGCTACTCTGTTTTTATTTCATTTTTTCCTTATTTTTCGTTTCTGGGCTGTGCGCTAGATTAAGCTGGCCATCCCGTCAGCTTTTGAGCGCACGTTAATCTACCGTATCGTATCGTATCGTATCGTATCGTATTTGTATAGTAGGACAACATTTCAACTAACGCAGAGCGTTTCGCGGGTCTGTCGGCGACAGCAAAGTCTCTTGTTGCTCATCTGTTATAGCCAACGTTTCCTCCAGTTTTACACTTATTTTTAAATCTATGCATTTTTGGCCGCCAGCTCACCAGACAAACGGGACGGCGACATTTTGCCTACAGTCCAACCTTTCCACCGCTGTTGAAAGCCGTTCCGTGCGGTCCATCTTGGTTTGTCACCGGAATGATCGGACGACTCGGATACTGGACAGTTCTCCATGGCCAACGTCTACAGAAAGTAACTGTAGCACGTAGGACGTACGCATTTAATTACTGGTACTAGTCGAAAATCATGCTCTTATAAATGACGAAATGAATATCAGCTAGACCGATACGGACGCTATGTCGTCGTAAAACGTTCACGTTCGCTATCTCATCTTCTGATGAGTTCTTGTCAACGGTTTCTTATCCGTTTTGTTTCAGCTGCTATCAGTACTATTATTACCTGTGCGAGTCTGTACTGATTATGTTTCAGCGGCTGATGACCCGATGCAGCAAATCCCGGTCAGTGTTCGCGGCAGTGCGTCCAAGGGTTATGACGTCGAATACACCACTAGAACTGCTGGTAAGTAGCCCTCTAGTCGACACAGATGCGTCAGAAGCAACAAGGCTGACTGACTACACCGACTCGTGATGGGTGGTCTGTTACATTCATTTGACACAGCGAGGACGAGGAGAGGCCTGAATGGGTGGTCCAGTACCATCTTTGCTGAACCAAATGTCACTGAACTCCAGTGGGTGACTGCAGTGTAAAGGTAAATGATGCGTTACTGCTAAAGGAGCCTATGCGGAGTGTTCATCTCCCATACTGAGGACTTGAGTCCGTAGATGGATCAGCCACTGAGTCTGTGACGCATGGCCAGTGCGACGCCAAACCTACGGTTACCTTCCCAGCCGTAGGGCGTCATCGTCGTTTGGCCGGTACCAATTTATACTGCTTGCTGACAGAGACACATAGGTGTGAACAACTTGCCTAAGGTCGTTACCCGATAGTATGGCGGCCGGGATTCGAACTCACGACCTTTCAGTTACAAATCCAATGATCTAACCACTAGACTGATGAGTGTATCAACTGCATATTACTGTCGCGTCAGCTCAGCGAGCTATGCCGAGCGCCAGGGATACTAGACGTCGACTACCAACGTACAGTCAATCTTCTGCAGTGTAATAATTTAATGTTATAACGGTGCTACAGGGGCTCCAAACTAGGCAGATATCGGCGGCCCACGGAAACAACCAAATTGCATCTGTCGTCTATGGCCCAATGGCGTATTGTGCTCGAAAGTCGAGACTGACAAAAAGTTCGATTTAACTGGATGTTTGCAAAGATATTGGCTGTGTCCACTATTATTCCATGAGCTGTATTCCATTATATTAAAAATGGTACCATAAAAGGTACAAGACAAAACATAGTTTTTCCAAAAGCTTACTGCGTCTAGTTTTTGCCAATATTTGGGAATATTCCAGATCGATAGTTTTTGTTATGAATTTCACCCTTAATACGACAAGTTTAGCCTCTTTGTGTATATTTTGAATTTTGAGTACATTACAGCGTGTGGGCTGGCTGGCGTGTTTTTGTATGCCAGGCACATACAAGCTGGATGTGAAGCTAGGTCAAATACCGATCCTCGGAAGTCCGTTTCTTGTTAAGTCGTTCGACAAATCTCGAGTTCGCGTCTTCGGACTTACAGACGGCGTCGTGAACAAGACGACGACGTTTACAGGTGTGTTATCATGACAGTCGCAGTCAAGTAAAGGTAGCAGGTGCCGCGCGTCTAGTTAAACATAGTCGTGGCTGCTCGTCGCCATTTCGTAGGCCTTGAGGCCGTACGTGGTTGGACCACTGAAATTTGTGTCGCATGACCAGTACATCAATTAAGTTGCTGTTACCTTCCCATCTGCTGAGTGTCACGTTACCAAGTTATACTGCTTGGTGACAGGGCAGAATTGCCCATAGTCGCTACGTACCAGCGGCGATCCCAAGCGAGACTTGTCTCTTGATTAGTTGCGTCACTACGCCACTCAGTAAGTAACTAGCCTAACGGTTAGTTTTGCGCCCTTCCTTTCGATTGCGATAGTAGGAGTAACTAGCGATTCCGTTCCCAATTCCAATATGACAGAACCATTCGTCTGATTTCATCAGCCAAGTAGATGATACACATTTTTCCTGCGATGCTTGCGTTTGTCGAGCACAAATAAATGTTCACTTACATACTTACGTACTTACTTAAACACGTGACTTTTTGACTATATGCTACAAGCCTACAAATAACGTGGTTATTTGCGTCTGGGAAGGTAACTGCGGTTCTTGGGGCGAAAATGTTTCAGCCTACCCCTGTGGATTTATGACTAACATCACTGAGGTCTGTAGACGATGAACGGCTCTTGGTGGCTTACTGAAGCGATTGATGTCATGAACGATAGTCGCACAATTTTAACCATACAGACGAAGTCCCACGTTGTTGTGACCTGACTGTTTTTTCTTTCTTTGTTGCGAGCAGACGTCCAGCAGACCTCTGGACCTCAGCGCTGAGACCACGTAATGGTCCAGCTCGTTAGCCCAGGTAGAGGAGGGGAATTGATGGGTGTGTGCTAATGTGTTCATGACGTTTGAGGAAGGCGAAATTAGTAGGAAGTGAACAGCTTGTCGGGTATTTATACCGCTGCCACTCTAGACGTGGCCTACTGTCTGGCATAGCCCTGACTGGTGCTGTGTGCTGCACGAGCCAGTGGCTAGCCAAGTCTATTTACTTCAGCTCACGCCAGCGCGGCTAACAACATTGACGCTGTTAATCAAGGTTTCAGCAATGGTCACAGTTTATAGAGGACACCGTCGAACCCTCTTTTTCCTGTCCGGGATTATCTCCCTGTTCATCATGTGCATAGGAATTATTTGAAATCTTTTGTTACCTGGGGCCCGACGTAGCGTGCGGCGTTAGCGGCAGGCCAAACCGACACCGCTGTGGTGCTGTGGTTGTAGTGAACGTCTCTGAGGCAGGTGAGGGCAGTATGGAGATCAGCATCATTCCTCCGGCGTCCGGCCGGAGTCTCCCGAACGACGTCCTGCAGGTCAGCAACGCCATGTTCGAAGTCTCGTTCACACCGACCGAGCCGGGCAGCCATCGCGCTCACGTACTCTTCAACAGCGAACACGTACCAGGTACGCGCTGTACTTCTTCTTCCGCCGTTCGACCCATTTGTGCCCGGAGTTTCAACATGCCGACAGTGACTAAAACCGTCCGCACATGTAAAATGAAATAAAATAAACCCTGCAAGAGACGTTTGTTTTATTGCAGCATTGCAGCGCCTTCGCACTTGTGCAATAGTATAAAATAAATGCTGCAAGAATCATTTATTTATTTATTTATTTTACATATGCGGAAGGCATTCGATGCCCGGCTTGCTTGCTAACCGAACGTTTTTAGTTTTTGACTTTTGGACACTCTGGCGCTCAACCCAGGAATAACATTATACAGTTGTGTGTGAACAACCACATGAACGCTATGTAAGAGCAATAGGTTTTATTTTCATAGGTGCAGGAAAGCATCTCAAAAGTGGGCGGGCCAGATATAAAACCGGTATTGAGACAGCGTCATAATCAACCGGTTTTCTGAGACGGTTGGCCAACTTGGTTCGGTGACGGGAAGGTAATCCGGCACGGTAAAACTCTGTACCACTCGTCTCCAAACATTCTCTTACGGAGCAAGTGACGACAGAAAAACGACGGGGATTGGCACAACCAGGATGACCAGTAGAACGGGCGTGTTGGTCGACGTGTGTGTGTGTCTAGGTAGTCCGTTCAAGTTCAACGTGATCGACTTGGGCCGCGTGGCGGTCAAGGGCGCTGGTCTGTCGAGTGTCGGCTGCCGTCGTCCGACGTCATTCAGCGTATCGACGCCGTCGACAGTCGGCCACGCCTCGGACGTCAAGCTCAGCGACCTCGACGTCGTCATCGCAGGTCAGCCACTACCAGCCGCTGAATCTCGACCCCACTCAGCTTAGTTTCAGACACATAGTAATCAGAGAAGCAGCTGAAATCAGGATGTGACGTCTCACTAGACATAAAGGCTGAAGCTCTGCATTAACAGACATTCAGATAAAAAAAATTAGAAATACTGTAAAATGAAATTTAAAAAACAGACGCTCAAGTCTGTGACATTTTGATTCGTTACTCGTGGCAGCAGGTAATGTTTTGACCACCTTGTGTTTGTGATGCAGTCACCATTCTGACAGTCACCATGTTTAACGTTCTTATTCCTGCTACTAAATATCACGTAAGTCCAGCTGAACTAAAAATGGTAAAGGTTTCTCATACTCGTTACCGAGCGTTAGGCCCGGAGCTGATCCCGGTGTACGGGCAGTCAGCCCGCAGGTGACTTGAAGCTATCCATTTGGCGGTAGGCTGCCATTTTTCCCCCGCTAGGCCTGCGGTTACTTTCCCAGCCGAAGAGCGTCACCGCCCATCGGCCGGTACCAAATTATACTGTTTGGTGACAGAGGCACATGCGTGTGAGCAGCTTGCCCAAGGCTGTTACCTGGAAGCGGACCGGCCGAGATTTGAACCCGCGACCTTTTGGATCGCGAGCGAACGCTCTACCGTTGAGCCAGACAGGCCACACAGCTGAACTACAGATACAAATATAAACTGGAAATGCAAGAATAAAGTAGTGGTGGGTACACGGATTGTTAGCTCTATATTCATTTCGCTCGTTTACCAGTGATCATTACATGCAAAAACTCGGCGGCGTGTGAACGTGTTATGTAGGTCCCGATGGTCGGTTCGTAAACAGTCATGTTCACGCGACTGGCAAGCATGGCTTCGTGGTCGAATACACGCCTCTCATGCCAGGTACGCTCCTGATTCATCGCTCAGCAATCAGCTGGCGATAATTGCTAATCACAGTAGCGGAGAAGGCATACCGAACAGTGTTGGAAAGTATCTCCAGTACAGTTGTTTTACGTGATCAACTGACATTAAACTTCACTGTGGCTTTACCGAAACCAGCAACATATTTAAAATACTTTGACGGCCAGCATTATTATTATTATTTTTCATGTTTAATGATATTCGTTATCAACAATAGAGATAATTATGTCGTTATTGGTGGTCAGTTCTATCG
>Ga0209780_1001276_pt1 | contig 16230 bp, 15 predicted proteins | sample WorMetexBAHAMAS2_FD_187384 | JGI IMG/M metagenome (GOLD analysis project Ga0209780, IMG submission 187384) | Marine gutless worms symbiont microbial communities from Max Planck institute for Marine Microbiology, Germany - Inanidrilus exumae... | ecosystem: Host-associated > Annelida > Digestive...
CTATTTTACAATGTTACTAGTGCAAGCTACTAATCAAGATGAGCAAAATGGTATAAAAATGAAGATTGCTAAACTATATCCTAATGAAAAAGTGAAAAAAAACGGGAGCAAAATAAACACGTCTTACCTGAACGCCACCAAATGAACGAATGAAACACCCCTAAGTTGAGCATGGTCAGGGTTATATGAGCCATGTGAATTTCAAGGCATTGACTCCAAGTCCTTGAGTCAAGGCATTGCTTTTGAGGAGTCACTGAGGGCCGGTTTTTTCACTGCAAATTAATCTTAATTAATGGGAGTTAATCTCCCATTAACGTTAACAAAAGTGTGGTGAAAAACCGTCCTAAGTCACTTCCCTGGATACAATCATGTTGTAGACTGTGAATGGTTGTGAAATAGGTGAGGCACATCCTGTGTGAGAAGCAGTCGAAATGTTTAGAAGCACTGGAGCGACTGAAGGCTGGTGAGAAATTTAGTGAAGTAGCCACAAAGTACAGTGAAGACAAGGCCAGACAGGGAGTGTGTATCACGTCACATTATGCTAGAAAATGTTGAACTTGATCACTTGTGCTATTATCTATCATGTGTGTTGATTGGTAAGGACTAAGACAATGAACTGAGTGACTGCAAGTTTAGTGGTCAGTTACTCTTTCAGCAAAGTTTATTATCAGCTTGATTATGCAGCATATTGTATATTGAGGTCACTGAGTACTCGTAGGTAACGTCTGCATTATTGTTTCACATTCTTTTGAAAATTTTGGTTTTAGTGATCAACAGTTTTGAAGCTTACCCGGAACTTATTATGCCTTCGCCATTCGGCATTGTCAGCGAAGGCTTTATGTTTTCGGACTGTCTTGTCTGCTGCGTTCCTCTGTTCGTTCATCGGTTTCTTTTTCCAGACCGAGATGTCTCATTGAAGTCCATCTAGTCTGATACATGTTTTGAGGGTTATGATTATGAAGGTGTGACCAACGTGATCTCTATTCCATTTGTAAAAATGCAGAGTCTAATCACAGTTGCAAGCATTTCCATTTGCCAGTTAAAAATTAAGGCACCCTATGGTTGTTAATATTGCAGTATTGCTGTTATCGCAATACTTATTACAATATTTTTTCAGTGTTGCTACACATATTGCATTACCTTTGTTTTTAACTACGATTGCATATGGTTTTGCAGTACTTTTTAGTCCATATTACTGCAGTGCTCAGTAGCAATACTTTGCTGGACACAGTGGACAGATTCTCACACAAAGCAATACAAAACGCATTTTTGTCATAACTTAATTGGCTTACTTACGACCGTTTTGAAATGATGATGTTTCTCCAGCTTGCTAAGTGAGATATGAATTTTGATGTTACCGACAGTAACATTGCTGGTTTGAAGTGAACAGTGACTAATGATGACTGCTGAATTTGGTTTTATATTCGCAGACAGTAAAAACGTATTCAGGTAATTATTTTAAAAGTACTGCAATAACTATTGCAGTACTTTTCATATTCAGTATTCAATCAATCAGTCAATCAATCAACTAAGTCAAGATTAAGTGCCATAAACTATATTGCAATACTTTTTCATTCACAAAGTATTGACATTGCTATTCAGTTTTCTTATCAATACCTTACTAAAGCACTCAACCTCAAGACCAACAGCTAAATGACTAGACTCCAGATCTTGACACAGTTCTTAAGACCAGGATCAAGACCTTGCCACCAGGTGTCGAGACCAAGACCTTGACAATGGGTCAGGAGACCAAGAACAAGATCGTGCAGCAAGCATGTAGGTCTACAGATCAAGATCAACAGATTACTTTCACCAACTTCATGAAGAATAGTTCACAAGAAAAATAAAATAATAAATTTTTTAATTCACTGAAGGAAAATTTGACAAAAGGCTGCATGAAAATTTAGATTCATCTTGTCTAATGAAAAATAAAAGGTAACGAAAATGAGCTTTTATTTGAAATAGAAATGATGAATCTTTTGTGACCAGCAAGCTTGAGAGACTGATACATTAGCAGGGCATACCAGTATATCTCTGTTTGCTACTGACTGCATTTATTAAGCCCAGATAGAAGCAGATTTATGAATGGCAACCACTGTCGTATCAGAATTAGCAGGCATCCATGCTGCAGCCTGCTTTACAGAGATGAACTGAACACCTCACAGTGTCAAGCACTGCATCACACACTGCTTTTGAATATAACATGATGTGTATATTTTCCATAACCTTCCCATTGAATGAGGTGTTGCTTTTGTAAAGTAAAGAAATGGACATGGATCACACAGTTTTACCTGCAAATTACACCATGCCTGCCTTTACTCCCCTGCCACAGAGCATCACCGCCCTTTGGCTGGTACTCATTTTACCGTCCCACGGAGGGTAGCAGGCTGAGTCGACCTAGGTGGTTGGTTACATACCGAAATAAAGTGCCGCATCTGGGAGTCGAACCCGGACACGGTCAACTAACCGGGCTCAGCGTAGGTTAACCTCGTTGATCGAAACCAATGACGCTACCACTATGCCACGCCACCACCAATAAGCTTTCGGTTTTGGTCTCAGTCTTGGTCTCGAGCCGAGGCTTTCAGTACCCTGACACTTGGGTCTCAATTCTCAAGACCAAGTCTAGGACCTTTTGAAACTGGACTTGAGTGCTCTTGAGACGCTAGACCTTGATATCAAGATCACAAGACGGTTGCCATTAAATACAACCCTAGCACCCACATTATAAACTTCATCCCAAAGTCGCACCCTCGTGTAAACATCATATGTCTTATTATGTCCTAACTGATTAGTGATTACAATAAAACACACTGTGTAAGATAATAAGGATTTTTGCAGATGTACCTGAAACTCAGATAATGAAATATTCTGCTGCAGTAACATAATATGTTTTGATGTTGTGTTTTGTGCAGGGAGATCTAGGCTGGATGTCACGAGGCAGTATGGTTGGTCCATTTCAAGATGCTGCATTTGCACTTCCTGTTAGCACAATGCAGAATCCTGTTTACACTGACCCTCCTGTTAAAACTAAATTTGGCTATCACATCATTATGGTTGAAGGAAAGAAATAATGCTTTAATGTTCAGCCTTACAGTTTACTTTTGTATGTTTGACTGAATATTATAATGTCATTTTTCATGACATTCTGTTTTTGACATTACAGACCTTAGCATTACATGCTGATACAATATATGATTGAGTGGTTGTACCAGTATTGTTGCTGTTGGTAGCATCTTACATCTCTATTGTGTTAACTTTATCTTTCTGTAACACAACACGTACATTTATGTACTATGTACCAGTACTGGTAATTAACTTACTGAAATAATTATTGGCCCAAAATGAAGCATAGCTTCAGGCGAATTATGAAAAGACTCTAGTCTCTATGTGGCAAAAAAACGATGTTGATGCGTTCGCCTATTACTTCGCCAAAAGTGATCGGATTTGGATGAAATCTGGAGGACATTGTTGGGGGCTGGCCCTGGCAGATTTTGGGTGCGATCTGTGCAGTAGCAACAGTTTGAGAGGCAGGCTAAATTTTGTTTTTTTTGTCAGGTAACTAATGAACGATTTCGCCGATTTTCCGTCGGATAAGTTTTAAAACATTTGAATACAACAACGTCGATCGATGAGGCGGTGAAAAGTTTTGGAACAGAATTTTGAAAATTTTACGGTAAGGGGTCGTTTTTTTCAAAAAATGCGAAAATTGCTTACAATATTTCTAGGTCTTGTGACTTACAGGCTGTCATAACTTATCAATGATTACAGATCACTGGAAATTCATTACATAGCTGACCCTCTACGGGATGTCTAGATTCCATTTTTACCATTAGAATCAATTCAAAGTCTTTCATCTGGGCTGTACGCTCCGTACAGGAAACGTACCTACCCAAATTTCAACAACGTCAGATGTTCGATATTACATATTAAAATCAATTGTACGCCGCAGTGCTGGTGCTGCCTGGCGACCGATTTATGGAAGAAAAGCAGACTGAATTGGAAACTGAAAATAAGTAACGCGGCAGATAATGCCGACGTCACTCAGTCGCATGCACATGACTGTAGGCATTGCTTGGTGAATGGAAACACCAAAATAGCATGTCGTGTTAGATTATTACTGTACTGTGGTTTATTTTTTATCTTACGGTAAGAAATATGTTTTTGTGTTAGTTGGTTGGTTGGTTTGTCTCTCTTTATCGCAGCAGGATTACTGAAGAATCGTGGATGAATTTTAGTTAAATTTCTCAAGTATGCATTGCATATCATGTGCTACAGTGGGGAAAGCTGGAAAGTTATATGGGAAATCGTGATGTTGGATAAACATTGTGACTAGAAAATCCCATCATGGAAATATTGTGTGGTTAACGAGTCTTGCATTTGTTCTAGTAATCAGTCATTTTCATTCAAAAAGCTGCACACTTAACTGAATCTATTTTGTAGGCCTACCACTACCAGCTAGTGTGATGGCACTGATCATTGGCTTGAAAGTAAACTACACCGGTTAAAAACCCTTCCCCTCGGATTCGTATGACTAGTTTCTACAATGTTGATCAAATTTCTATAATATTTGGCACACAGTTTACTGAGTTAATTTACAACTTAACAGTTATCGACTTCCCATCTCACTTACATGCTGTAGCTACACTATCCTGGAAACTGTGCTTAGTTCAAAAGATATGGCAGGGCATGTCAGACGATCGAGTTCCTTCAGTGTAACACTGCAAAATTCATTCCGCTGGACTTCTGGCCTCTGAATAGTCTGAACTTAATCCTGTTGACTATCGAATATGGGGCATGATGCAGGATCATGTGTATCAGACGCCAGTTCGAGACGTGCTCAATCTGAGTCAGCATTCGATCGACAAAGCACTGGACGGTGCTATTGATGAATGGCGGAAGAAACCTCAGGCCTGTGTGAATGCAAAAGGAGGACATTTTGAACACTTGCTATAGTAATTGAATTCGAACTCGGACTGGTTGTGCAGATAAACTGGATGTTGTTTTAGATTATGCAACTGTAATGTATTAACTTTGGTTGATAGGACTTAAATTATCATTATGCACTTGACTTATTTTCCAAGGTAGTGTAGCAGCAGTATGTAGGTGAGGTGGGTAAATTACTAACTTTTGTGTTGCAAATTTACTTAGTACACTTTTGCCATATATTATAGAAATCGGACAACATTCATAGAAACTACAGTCATATGATTATTTTTTTTTTTGGGGGGGGTGTTTTTTAACCAGAGTGTATCAAGTAGCAGTGCTTAAAGTGGTGAGCCAGAAGTGGGCTGAGACTGACTTCGGCTGCAAGGGAGGTGGAGAGAGGTGCACTTTTTATATTATTATACGGTCAATTGACTGTGATGTGGATGTGGAGGAGCTGATGGGAGGGCTAAAAACGAGATTTTGGCTCGGCACCCTTGCTCCCCTTCACTTTAACCACTGTTAAGTAGTATATGGGAAGATTATAGATTTGTGGCAGTTTGATAGAATGGTGATGAAGGATGAAGCAGATGATACTGTACTGTAGTGTAGGTCTATTCGTGACATGTTATAGTGGCACAAGTCGCCCTTTGTCATTTGTTTGAAATAAATACAGAAATTACCGTTACGTCTGCAGGTAAAAGGTGACTACAATATGCCTAGTTTTACTATCGAGAACTTACTAAAGGAGTTAAAAACGAAGACCTTGGCGTCTGGTCTGGAGATCAACATCTGGGTCTCGAGACTAAGCCCTTTTAATAGAAACTGCAATTGCATGATCTCGAGACCAGGAACTTGGTCTGGAAATCAAATAAGACTGCTACAATATGCTCACACGCGTGTAAGTCAACGTTAAAGTCGGGGTATAGCGATTTTTTCAAAAATCGCTATACCCCGCCTTTAAACCTGGAAATTATTTCACAGAAAAGCACACGGCAACACTAGCGACGGCTTGCTACAGTGCCTGCGTTAGAGTAAGCTGAGATAAAACGACAAAATATCACGAATGCATTTAGTTCCTGACCTTTTGTGCATCGGATTGCTTTTGGATGATGTAATGGACAGTTGGGGGTGCTAAAGCGTTGAGCAATCGTACGAGGTTACGAAAGCATGTTACACTCGTTACTTACTGAACGCCGACGGGCGATGGTTGTTATGGCAGGAAACCTAGCAACCAGTTGTTTACATCGGAAGGCGGTGCCCGCTGGCACAGGACTTCGTGTTTGTAAAGCAGTATTCGCACTTGTCATCGTGTTTAAAATGGATGGTTTGCCGTTCTTGCCGGGAAATAATTTTACCAATCCAACAGTAAGTATGTGAATAAGATGTATGATGGGATTGCAAGAATGTGAACGTAGTTCAGGTGCCCCTTCGGTTTATTGTGAAGACCAGACTCATGCAGTCTCACTGTCGTCAAACAATCAAAAAGAACGTAGCAAAACTGGCGGACATCAGAGTAGCGCTGTATCATCCGGAGAACATTGCTACTTGTCTGTCCAGATCCAGAGAGCTGCATTTAACACATGGCGGTAACAGGCGGTTACACTGATAATGTACATTATAATGTAAGTTATAACAACTTTTACGACTGACCCATGTAAACAATTGTGCCGCATGCCAAGTCCAACGTCACTGTTGATTCTATACAATGCAGTTGTAAAAGCATAATGAAACTGGGGATAAACAAGGCTAGTTCACCAAAAGGAACCAAGTAGAAATTAAGGATAAAGTGCATGTACTTAGAGAAAGTTAGTCAGTGTAATGAGGATACATATTAACTTATACACATTAACTTAGCACGCGTGGAGGTTTTCTCCTGTCAGCCAGAAACTCAGAGCCAGATGACACAAAAAGTCTGCAGCATGTGTACTGAAAATATTTTAAAGTAACATTTGAGGAAAGTGAATTCTGTCAACGTGCAGGACCACTCCAACCTCAAACATTGTAAATGTGTAAGGTCTCGTCTGGTGATATCGCATAGATAAGAGAAAAAGTGATTTGTCTGTTTTGATGCCAGTATGATCAGGCGTATTAATATTATCACACACTGTGTATATTTTTGCAGTTGGTAATCCTATGACCTTAATCTTTGACCTTTTGATTAAAAAACAATAAACAATGATGCACTGTTGAAAGACTAATACTATATGAAGCCTGAAGTCAATGCAATCAAACTTTTTGCTTAATGATTATAACAGACAGACATACATTCAGACAGACAAACACACAAATACAGTGAACATTAGGTCTGTATGTGACATAAATAACAGTGTTACGTCATGCTATTTTGAATGGTATCAGGTGACAAATTTTCACAAAAGCCATACGGTTGGCTTCAACAATGGTTATGCCGTACTTAAGCGGCCAACAGTAGGACCTGGTGGCGTGCCACTTTCTTACAACCAACTTTCCGAGCAGGACTTGGACGAGCTGGCAAATTATAATCCAACATTGACTTATGGACAAGCAAAGCAGGCACCTCCAGAAGAATTTGTTCCTGCCTATGTTGCATTCGATAAGAAGGTAGTATGTTTTCTGTAAATGTATTTGCACAACTTTTGTATTTTTGTTTATTGTTGTGGTTTTTTATGAAATGTGACATGTACAAAGCAAATATTAATTGAGTTGAACTAAGGTAACAAATATTAATGTAGTGGTCAGTACTGCAGTAATTTGTGGTAACTTTGCCAAATACCGACCGATTTTGAAAATTATTTACCGCGAGAATCAACAGCAAACTTGTAATTAAGTAGTCATTAAAGATCCCACCACACCTTAGATGTGTTACTACACTACTGTGTGAGATATATGGCACTTTTTGACCCACAGCGACCAATGACACAGATTTTTGTTTCACTCTGTAAGTAGTATCCTACGTAGTGATGACTTATTAACAAGTCTTTGCTGTTTACAGTCCGTTGTTCAATAACGAAATTTGTGTATGTTTTGCAGGTGATGAAGTTCAGAGGATGGTATAATGAGAGCGTTCCGGAGACGCCGTCCGAACAGTACAGAATTCGTTTTGTTGACATAATGTATTTCCTGGAAGATGACAGCATGTCCATTGTTGAACCTAAAGTGGAGAACTCTGGCCTTTTACAAGGTTATGGAAAAAAATTTTGTATCTCATATTATGATGCATTTAATGGCAGCCTGTTTGTTATAGATGTTATGTACTGTTGTAATTTTTAGATGATGACGTTGATATTACTGCAAAAGATATTGATTATACTTTTGACTTTTGGAAACAAAAAAATAAAATAAAATTGATCACACCCTTTCTGAGCTTCTTAACATTACTGATATCTTTGCAAGCTTACGGTCTAGTTCTGCAACACTGAACTTGGTAGATTTAGAAAGGATTAGGTCCAGCGGTTGATTTTCTATGGTTAGCGTCACAGCTTTTTGTTTCCTTTAGTGGTTTGATGTTGTCTGTTTTGCGATAGGAAGAGCATCCGATCTGTAAAAATCGTCGCCAAAGTTTTTCCTAGAAGTCTCAGTTTAATCTGGAACAACTCCATAAATGGGCCAGTTAAACAAAAATTAAAAGTAGACTGCAGTACAATATAATTCCATATAATTTGGCATATAAATTTTTGGGATTTTGTATGCTATAGAAATGTAAAGAAATGAATGTCACTTAAAACCGCAGCTGCCCAGTTTCCGAAGTTGATGGTCGTTTTAGGGAAACTGGTACGAAGGCAGAGACTGCCGAAAAATGACGTTGGTGATTTTTGGTCGTGGAAAGATCTCAACGTTGCGATGAACCTACCCTGCTATGGCCGTGTTTTTCGCATCTATGACTGCGACCGCTGGACACGGGTTAGCGTTGTTGCTTGTTTGTCCATAATTTTAATAATCTCAGTTATTGTGGTCATCTCTGGTCATGGTGTCTCGAGGATTAAGGCCTCCATGGACTATTACTCGCACCGCTTCTTATGAGCAACTCGGTTTGTTTTTCTAGTTTTTTCCCTTTACTTTCTTTTTTTGGTAGGCCTACCGTGACCCTTTGTCAGCTTTTGAGCGCACGTGAATATATCGTCTCGTGTCTTGTCGTATTCGTATGTGTGAAATACATGTAGACTGTCATAGCATTTCCGTATCGTTACTCATGCAATGATGTCGGTTTAGAAACTTTGATTTTGTGCTAACAGTCTGTACAAATTTGTTATTCAGACAGCGTTGACATATTTAAGTGCAAACTGGAATCAACTTGTTTGCTTATAGCCTGCATTTTAACAAGTTTGTTTTACAGTAGGCTATTACAACAGGTTTAGAGTATTTTTGCATGTGGAAACTGTTCAATCTGCCGATTAAACGTTGTTTGTTCTTCTGAGTCTACCATCTGACTGGGATTCAGACAGGACTTTTTATGCTAATCAATTATTTACATTTAAGTTATTTTTCATTTTTTTTCTTATGGTTCCGTGCGGTACACTAAACTGACTACGCGTCAGGTTTCAGCACACGTTAAATACATATATTTCGTATCGTATCGTAACAACGTGTATTTACGTTGTCGTGTCTTGCGGTGATAGGAGTATCTTAAGAGTGAAGGTATTGAGGTGAATGCTCCGGAGGATTGTCCGCAAGATCCTCACACCAGCATGCGCAAGCAGACACAGATACCAAAGTCCACAAAGACGCCGAACGACATGGATAAACTGCGCAAGTTCTTAGAGCTCGACCGCAAGGTGCTTCGGTTCTACTGCATCTGGGACGATCGCGATCAGATGTTTGGAGAAGTGAGAAAGTTCATTCTGCATGTAAGTGGCCGACGTGAACTGTCTTCGTTTTACTTTTGTGCTCTGATGACTATGAGTGCAGAATACACTCACGTCACGGCACGTCACGGTTCGGTTGTATTTTTCCCGTCTGATGGACGACTCATAATTATGAAATTTAACTTGAGCCTGTCATCTGAGCCTTGTATGTGGAGATGGCACAAAACAATTCTGCATTCTCTTTGATTTTGCATGTATTTTATTTCTGTCACTCCATGGTCGATAGAGAGGAATAAGCCTTGTGATTATTATGTGGCCAACGTGACTTAGTAAGTAAAGGATTATATGCAAGTATCATCAAATAAGTGTCGGGTGTTCCGTCTTATGACGCTGGCCGCGTCAATAGCAGAAAGCGTAGTGTAACGGTCTGGCGTCCGTCCGTCTCTCTGTCCCGTCGGCATACTCACCGTGACTCACCAGGGGCAGCATGCGACGCGGCCAGCGTAAATTTTGGACCGACAGTAGAGAGTACTGTCATACTTGTTGTTACTGTTGTTGCTGTAGCATATTGCATTCTGTTTTTACCGTGTGATGCATATGTACAGACAGTACACATGCTTTGTACATGAAACACGTACATGTATGTGTACTGTTGTGAAGTACTTACTCTGTATAATCGACCACCTGTGTGATGCATTTAGTACTATCTTGTGAATGATACGGTGGAAGTTCGAGAAGTACATGGTGCCAATGACGGTCGCGATCCATTTCCAATACTCATTTCTCGACACAGAATTCCGAAGAACCGTTATGATGTTGGATCGACTTTTCCCGCAATGACCATGGAGCTCAGTGACAAAGAGATAAAAGATTATTTCTCGCCGGCTGACTTTGCAATTGGAAAAACCATTCAGATCTACAACCGACAGTTTTTCCTCTATGATTGCGACGATTTTACCAGAGCCTACTACTGGAAATATTTCGGCAAAACTGACTTTGATCCAATTACTGTCGATAGGAGAGGGAACATAATTCCAAAAGAGGTTGGCACCAGGTTTTATATGAGTGGTAATATAAATTAGGAAAAAATTGTTTTCCATTCATTTGTTTTTAACTTGTTGACTTTTGTAGTTATTGAACCTTTTCTATTTGTGCATTTTTATAGAATGTTAGAATGTGTACTAAAACTGTTGTATGTTATCATGTAAATGGCTTAACAGCGCCATTGTTTCTTGTCACAACTGTTTCTTTTTGTTGTGTCTTAGTTTTTATAGTGGTTTATAACTTTATGCACTATATATAGTGGTGTATATCTATGATGTTTGGTACCATTTTCAGGCTCACTTAACAGAGAGAGATGATAACTTGAAGGTATTTGTTACAATTTGTTGGCTCACCGCTCACTATTGTAGTTATTTTTTCTTTCACTGTTGATTTTGACTGCTTTCTATGAAACTCTCTCCAACAGTGTTTACTGTTATAATTGCTGTTATCCTGTTTTGAAACTGCGGAAATGCATTTGTGAGGTAATCATGGTATTAACCAATTGGTTTGTTGCAGGAAATTGCTCCCTACACGGGCTTTGGAACTCTGGAGGATTCAAAACAGTCATGTGATACGTTGATTCTGCAGCCGCCAAAGAAAGACTTTATTAAGATGCTGGAAAATGATGGATTAGTGCTGCGTTATGAAGCAGTCATGGTGCGTACGGCGCATCAGTCATTTTTCTGACAAACTGTGGTAGTTATTGCACTAAAACACAGAGTATAATTATACAGTAAAAAAGTAAAGGAACTATATGTAGTTTCGTGGTCACTGAAGCACTGATCCAGGTATACTGGCAAGTAGCTCGCATGTAACGTTACTCATGCACGCACACCTGGAGGTGGCTAGCTAGACTGTACCACTACTTTTTCTCTCGGGCCATGGTTACTTTCCAACGTCAGAGCATCTCTGCCCTTTAGCTGGTACATATGATAGTCTACTGCTGTGTGAAAGGCATACGTATATGAACGAGTTGCGCAGGGTTTTCGTGAAACTGCTTGTAGTCGAATTCGCCCTACACGTCTGAGTTAACGATTTGTACATTTTACTTCTGTCAGGTCTTTACGCTTTTACCCACGTGACGCTGTGTCCGTCTGTCTGTCACTAGCCAGAGTTCTCTCAAAACGGCTGAACTAGTCGAGATGCCGTTTAGCTGGGTGACTCGGGTGGGAATTAGATGGAGGTCCAGAAAATCTTTGCGCGTGCAGCTTCAGCATTCGACTGACGCAGTAGCTGCACGCGCAGAGATTTTGCCATTAGTCGGCTGCATATCTTGAATTGGGGTAATTAAATACATACCGAAGGGTTGTAAGATGTACCGATGTTTCTTTTTTAACGGTCTCTTGGAGACCAATTATCTCATAATGTGTAGAACCTTCTTTTCGTGGTCGCTCAAGGGACGTTTCTATGGTAACCGATTTTTGGCGGGAATCGGGGAAAATTGGCATACCCCACCTTCATTCTGTGGGCATTCCACAGCGGATGGCAGAATCGCAAAATGGATGCGCGCGTTAACACCGACGATGACCCCTCTACGTCTGACAAAAATTTGGTGATCCTTGGTCCAGTAACCCTTGCGTTTTTTTCACCGGGCGGGCTACACACCGGGCTTTGCCACGCATTTCTAGTATCTCATATTCTCTAGATGTGTTGCAGGACACGCCTAACCCGCTGGACAAAGGTCGGCGGTTCGTCATTTCCTACCGTCTGTCGGACGACATGATTACGATCTACGAGCCGCCGATCAAGAACTCCGGTGTGGTTGGCGGCAAGTTCCTGGAGAAGACGCGCGTCGCCAAGCCGGGAAGTACGCCGGAAAAGCCGCAGTTCTACGGACCTCAGGACTTCAGCATCGGATCCGTCGTCCACGTCTTCAGACATCGATTTATTATCACGAACGCCGATGCGTTCGTGCTGTCGTACATGGAACAGCATCCGCAGTTGTTCACTGGTACGTATAGCCTACGCCGGATTAGTACTTTCATACCACTTTTACCGACCACTCTAGTGGTCCAGATAGAGTACTTGATCCGATGTGGGTATGTAAAGGTAAAAGGCGTAGATTTGTGTAGCGCATAATTATGAAATTTATCTCTAAAGTGCTATGGCACGGGTTAACGAGGGATCACTCAGTTTTACTTGCCACCCACGTGTTTATCTATGGATGGGATGAGCCATCCTGCCTCTACGTACTCCCAGCCGCCGAGCATCGCCGCACTTTGGCCGATACTCATTTCCCGTTCCACAGAGCGTAGGAGGCTGAGTTGGCCTGTCTGTGTATCCAGGGAATAACGTTTGAACTAAATGACATCTGACTTCGATATTTGGCTTGCTGGTTCATATTGACACTTAGTGTCAATTTCGAAGATCAAGATCACAAATAAAAGTTCACGGTCACATGATGAAAAGAAATCCTTTTTCGGCTATGATGCAGTCAATTGATCAAAAAGTGAAAGTAAAGTTGGGAAAACCAGTTATGGCGCAGTTTATACCGGAAAATGCGGGCGGTAACGACACTGTGCCAGTCTCAGTTCGGCGTGTCGGATGTATGCACTCTGTGAAGTGCTGTTGCTGTAGCTGGTTGTTTGTTGAGCTCTTTGCACTAGAGTGGTCGGTGCGACCTCGAGTGAGCGTTTTCTAGTTGATATTATTATCGAGTTACTCAGTTAACTTATAAGTTAGTTAAATCAAGTTAAACCTGCCGAAGATTACACTTGTTGCACTATTTATTTTCTCTACAATGTTACAAATTTTCCGATATTTCTCATATTCCGCAACTTGTGTGAATCTTATGGAATGCATCGCTTGATTGTGTTACCAACTTAATTATATAGAAGCTGTAGTTGATAAAAAACTTTACATTTTGACGTTTACATTGCCTACGTTGCTATCTCTTACGGTGCTCGGTTACTGTTTGACAGCCCAGTCGATCGAGGCTCTGAGACAGCGCTTGCAGGGGACGTCGTCTTCCTATGCCAGGGCTCAGAAGATAACAACCCAGCGCACCGGAGCGTGAGTTTCTCCGTCTGATCAGTTTCACATTTTACACCTTCGGTATGTGCAGCATGAAAGTGCGACGACAGATGTGACTGCAGTACGGTTGCAGCGGCAAAATCGCGCTGCTGAAAGGGTTTTGTTCGTTGCTAGGCAACAGACAAAAGCAGCATGCACGAATGTCCATCCTGTAGAGACTGGAACCGCGAAGTGATGCTAATCCGTCGTAAGTCGTTTTTCAATCCTGGGATTCGGTATTGGGGCATCTGTGATCCCCATGTGTAATTAGAAATAGGCCGTTAAAAATTGGCGGTTTTCACTCAACCGCTGCACCGCAGCTTTCGTTTGGCACGCTGACATACGCGTGCTCGCCTTCCGTTATTTGTGGAAGATATTAATCGTGTAAGTTATCATAGTATCAGATTTTTGTAGAATGAACTAGAAAGCGCTCTATATCGCGCCGACCACTTTTGCGATCGTCAGTTTTCAGCCTGTGACCTTGAACTTTAACCTGTGACTTTTACCTTTGAACGTGACCTAGATACATTGTAGTGTGAAGTTGAACCAGTGTGCTAAATGCCAAATGCGAAATGTTTAGGCCAAAGGTCATTTCGTTCGAACGTTATCTTTCGCACACACACACGCACTCAACCGACCAGTTGCTCGAAAGTGCTCGGTATTTCGCTAATATAATAATATAATTAAAATCATAAAATTAAATGAGACCATATGTCGGTCCTCGTTATTGTCGAAATGTACGCTGGCCCGTGTCGCATGCTGCCCTCTGGTGAATGACGTTGAGTATACGCTGCATGTCGGACATACAGACAGACAGACGCCAGACCGTTAGTCCGTTACATTACGCTTACCGCTAGACGCGGCCAGCGTGATAATGGCCAGAACGTGGCATGTGTGCAGCGACGGGGAGCTTGGTCGTCTCGTGGACGAGGTGGTCGGGCAACTGAAGAAGCTGGCGATCACCGGCAGCAGTCGCAAGGATCGCATGTTCCTCGGAGTGGACGTTGGACGTCTCGGCTTCGTCGGCAAGGACAACCTGCGTGACATGTGCATCAACCACCAGCTGCCTTGCGACGACGACATCGTGCACTCAGTTCGTATAACATGGCTGCCAGCCGCAGGGGCGTCGGAACAGAGCAAGCACTGTCCGCGACTGCTTTCCACCTTTGGGGCACTGGAGCAGTGCTCCCCGATACTAACTTACTTACTGGGATATTACAGCCTCAGTGAGGCCATTTTCTGAATCCAGAAGGCGCCAGAATGCAGGATTTCGCACTTGAAATTTCAAAAGATTCATCGGGATTATACCCCGTCCCCAAACCTCCCAGACCTGCTGCTTCACGCATGGGAGCCGTAAAAACAATGCATTAGAATGCACAACAAGACGCCGTATTCGGGCAATAAAACCAATATTTTCTTGGGAGGGGGCACAGATCCTTCCCGAGACCCCGCCTCCATGGGGAAAGGGGAGGTACCCGCTCTGCACATTCCACCCCATTTGCTGCCGCAACTTCAAACTACTTCCGACGCCCCTGGCCAGCTGTCCCGGATTTATATACAATTGACCCGGAAATCAGTGTGAGTGTGCAGTTCACCAAATTTTGATCACGTTTCTACACTAAAGTCAGTAATTTTTTGCCAAAAATATCAAAATCGGTTGCTGTGCAAAGGTGCGGCGTTTTTTGAGACACGGTGTATTTAGTTCATCAGCACTGATGGTTGTGCAAACTACTGTTTAATGTGGTTTTCACCGCGCGACGCTATGTTAGCGCGGTATGTGCTGTCATCATGTGTCTGTCCGTCCGTCCGTCTGTCAGAGGCCGGTACTGTACCAAAACGGCTAAACGCAGGATCACGCAAACAACGCCATATGGTAGCCCAGGGACTCGAGTTTTCTGACCGTCTGACTCCAAAGATCTCGGCGAAATTCTAAAGAGTAAAGAGGTCACCCCAACTGGGGCACCAAATAGAGGTGGGGTAGGTTACAATCGACAATTTTCGACCAATGTCTCGCTATATCTCAGAAACGGTGCAAGATAGGGACGTAGTTACTATGAAACGCTAATAGGAACGCTTATACATGTGCTGTATCAAATGGTGCTATTTCCAGTGACCTTGAGTGAGCCTGATTACCTCAAACCACCCCATTCTCGACCGACATTTTGTATCGCCTTTCATATCTTCATAGTGAGTGGAGACTTCAAATTTGGTTGGTAAGTTGACAGTAGCAAGTGCTAGCCCACGGATGGCAAACAGTCCCTGAAATGGGCGTGGTTCGGTCACATTGAACTATTTAAATTTTGGTACGCACCAACCATGTCTCTGGAACGGCTGATCGTCTCAGGTGCTGTTAATCTAGGTTGACGGTCAGTGTGGTAAACTGGTGACCGTCATCGGTCACAGTTTATCACACTGACCGTCGACATGTGTACAACACGGTGGGCGTGAGGCACTGCCTCGCGCCCAC
>Ga0209780_1001277_pt1 | contig 16224 bp, 9 predicted proteins | sample WorMetexBAHAMAS2_FD_187384 | JGI IMG/M metagenome (GOLD analysis project Ga0209780, IMG submission 187384) | Marine gutless worms symbiont microbial communities from Max Planck institute for Marine Microbiology, Germany - Inanidrilus exumae... | ecosystem: Host-associated > Annelida > Digestive...
AATAAGGAAATTAATGAATAAATGAATGAATGAATGAATGAATGAATGAATGAATTGATTAATTAATTAATTTCCTTATGTATTTATTTATTTATTTATTTATTTATTATTTCATATTTCCTTATTTATTTATCTGTTTAGTATAAACGGCGTGATTAGCAATTATAAAGTGGATTTTTAGTCATTATGAGTCTTGTCGAAATATGACTTCTCGGCAGTTGTCCCTGAAACGAGACCGGCGTTATAACGTAGCACCTATGTGATAAACATCGACAACAATTTCGCTGATCGTCATTGACGCTTCTATGAAATTAGAGTTCTAAAAAAAATCCAACGGTAAAGCGTATGTCGCTGTTATGCGAATAATAAAACGAGTTCGATCGGAAATCGCGCGAAATGTGCAGCTCGTCGGCCGTTGGCGTTGCTGCTGCTGCTGCTGCGGTTGCAGTGAGTGCTAAGCTGCAAGCGCTGCCGGCGTCAGTTCGTCTTCTCTTCTCGTACAGCGAGGAAGCTCGATTGTTGTAGCTGTCGTGAATTATGGTCTGCGAAACGAGTCGACTCGACGCTTCCATGTGTCGGGTTCAACTGCGACGCGTCTGGTGGCTGGTCGTCGTCGTCTGGTTGGTTCAACTGGCGTCAGGTGGCGCTCGCGTCGACGCCGTTCAACCACGCGATTTGTCGGCACTCGGCATGCATCGCTCGTCGTCGCCAGGTCGTAACTCGAATCTTGAAAATCGTTCATAGACTAGATTGTTTATTCGTTCGTTCATTCGTTCGTTTATTTGACTCAAGCCACTACAACATCAATATAGTCAACTTTATTCACCAAGTTAATTGGCAGCAAACAAGAAAAGAATAAACACTGCACTGGCTACCGGTGCGTCAACGTAGAAGCTGTGCACACTGATGCATGCACGGTGTTGCCTTTGGTTACGCTCCTACTTATCTACTAGACGCTGTCGTTCCAGTTTCGATGCTACCAGGAAGAACGTATCTGCGGTCGGCAGACAGTGGACTGTACGAAGTACCACTGGTGTCATCGTCAGTCGGTTCCAGAGCTTTTTCTGTTGCTGGTTCACAAGCATGGAATCAGCTACCTGCATCAATCCGTCAAATGGACTGCATCGCGACGTTCAAGCGCCATCTAAAACTAGTCTTGTTATACTGTGTGCCTATTAACTTATTACTTTTAGTCAAACTATTATTTCCGTTAGTTTTTCGGTTATTTTTATTGTATTGTATTTTATGTCATTTTATTCTGTTCAGCGTAGCTGTCTACTACTGTAAGCGGCGCTATACAAATTCATTTTTTGTGTGATAAATAAAAAGAAAAAGGAAATAATGTCTAAATCGCCACATGTTACACATTCTCAACATGAGCGAACAGTTGACATAATACATTGTCAGACTGAACGTATATTTGGCCATAAACCACTGCTTACGCTTGGCAATCAGCGTCTCCATTTCCAGTAGGCCAAACCAATATCGACAGTCTGTAATTACGTCCACCGACGTAGTTCGAAAGACCTTCATGAGGACCCTATTCAAGATAAACTCTAATGACCTCAGCTAATTTTTATTTGGGCCTACTGGACAGGCCTCTAATGCATGCAGTAAACATGGTATACATTTGAATCTGCAGTGATCAGAATTACTTTCTCTGCGCCACCCGTGCCAATTCTACCATATACAGCGTTAAACGCACGATAGAACTAGAAAACATAGGCAGTCGTATCGACATGCAGACCCACGCCGGCAGCACCAGCACACGGCCGTAGCAGCACGTGTAACTAGCAAACGTGCGACCGTGACGGCTTTCGTAACCGTGTGACCTTGACTTTTGACCTTTTGATTTCTGGGTCAGTGCTTGCCAAGCGACTACTATAGAGTATAAATGTACCAAGTTTGGTGTTGATAGCTCAAGCCGTTTTCCTTTTAGAGCGCAGACAAACAGACAGACAGACAAACAGACGCGACTGAACGCCGTACAGCCGACGTGGGTAATGACGCTGTGGCATTGTCAAGGTTACATTTCAAATACTTTGCTCTGACAAAATGAACAAAATGAACTAAGTGTCTAGTTGAATCGTCCATACTAAACACGACTAAAAGAAACACAGAAACAAAGAAAACAGACATACGAACACAGATGCGCTTAACACACCGAAAACTCAGAACCACAATGATAACATTTAACTAAAACGTGTACTAGTTTATTCGTACAGGTTGACAGTCTACTGCTGAACGACGGTTTTGCATTATACATAATGGTGCTACAACATTTATTGACGAAAATATAGCTATAGATAACTAGGCCTTTTACGCGACGTAATATTTCAATTATTTGCCGGAAAGCCCCACTATAGCGATCGGTTTAAATTTCGGTGTGCGAGGTGACGTAGCTGATGTAATAAACCACGTCAAATGTCACTTTTGTAACAAGCGATTAAAGTTTTCTCTTGAAACCTGGCAGTAAATTAGCCTCAGTGATTTTATTACTTACGATATTGTTGATTTACTTCTCTGTTACTGAAAGAGACTTTTACATTGTCCAATCCGGCACTATTTAGGTCGACTCTTTGAGCCGGTCTCAAATGTCCGTCCGTCCGTGCATACGTACTACGTACTTGCCTACGCCCGTCCGTCCGTCCGTCCGTCCACAAAAGGTTCTTCGATTTCAATGAAATTTGGCGTGTAGGTAGAGGTCGATGAGTGATGCACGACGGTATGCAGTATGACCCGATACAAGGTCAAGGTCAAGTTCACGAGCCCTTCAAAGTCGGAAATCCGGCCATTTCAAAAGCTATCTCCTCAGCCATTTACAATGGAAGCTGGCAACTGACCACTAATTCTTAAACTAGGGCACAATATCTAAATTTGTTCGGGCCGAATTTTTGACACTCGTCCTAGTTTTTGTGTCACGTGACTTCGAACTTTGCAGAAACGTCAGGTGCGAAGTGTCGACCGTCAGTCCCGTACGGGGCTAATTTTTTTCTGTTCAGTTGCGCTCTCAGACGTTAGAGCTGAATAATGCGCGGCGCTAAAAGTCACGAGTGTTTAGGCCTACACAGGTCGGCGAATAGACAACAGACTTTTAACGTTCTGTCTATGATCGTGTTTTTATGTTGTCACCTTTTACATTTTCCAGTGCTATTATTTAAAACAACTGTCAAAGTCGCATTATACTGAGAAATTCCAGCGAGAAGCACTTTTGAGAAAAACAGCAAACAATGAAAAAATAATATAATTTTTTGTGAGCGACACTCACTTTGCGACTGACTAATTTTAAGACTGGTTAATGTTGTCAAAATTTGGTTTACACTTTACAGAGATAATTCTGGTAACTCCTGCAAAATTGTGTTCGTAGTTCCAGACTCCAGTTATTTTGTGGACTTACTTAAGTGTTAGACGTCTGGCACTGGAATTAAACAAAATACATGTGACGTTTTTATGCGACGTTTACCAACCAACCAGGCCAACTCAGCCTTTCATCCTTTCAGGGTCGATAAATGAGTAGTAAGTTGCAATCAGATGCCTGCTACCTCGGTCCCCGGGGTGGCACCGTCTGGCGAATGCTTACGGGAATTCCAGCGAGAAGGTGGCACCGTCTAGCGAATGATTACGGGGTGAAGGCGTGGTATGGCTGGTTGGGGCGGTGGTGTGTTCGCTAGCTACACCGTGGGTCCAACTGTCCGTTATCGATGGCAATGGATGGCCGCATACTGCGCTGCAGCACCATTAGCTCTTGCCGATCATCCGCCACTTGCGAGATTGTAAAGCGTGCTGGTCCGGTTATCGTCTAGGCAGCGCTATATAACAACTCTACCTTTACCTTTACCCAACATGGTGGGTTGGTTCCGCGTAGGGCATCTGGAGGTCGCCGTCTGCCTCCGCTTTCCTGCCACGGCGTTATCTTTAATTGCCGTCATCATAACTGGCGTTCCCGAAACGCTCGTTTCGTCGACGACTGCCGTCTGAGCCACATCTGCCGTCCTCTCGTCGGCTCACAGCAGCTGCCTCCGCAGCCGACGTCAACGCGTGGCTTCCTGGAGCATCGGTCAACTGCATAATTGACGCTCGCCGGCGCTCTCCGCGGCGTCTCGACGAACATTCACAACTGGTCAATAATATATTAGCGCCAGCTGATTAGTGACTGTCCGAGTACGACAGCGTGACCATTAGCCAGGTGGGTGAAGCGGCTAACAGCATCCGTCGTCGGCACGTTTGACCCGCGGAAGAGATGACCTCGGAGAAGTCGATCGATCAACAGCCAATAGTGACATTGTGACACCGCGTCGCGTAGATCTGATTCGCCTTGTAGTACATAATCTTAGCATTCGGCATTTCTTAGCTGCATTCTGGCGCGTACATTGTGTAACTGAACCTCAGACAAGAGCTCAGCAATTGTTGCGACGGCCGACCCCGACTAGAAAATTAAAGCAGACCTGATTTTAAAACTGTAAAGAAGTAACAGCCATGCAGAAAATTTTCAAAGTCCAGCACCCCATTTCTGGGGGAGGTTCCCCTTTCCGTGGGTCGATCTGGACTCCCATCTAATACAACCTAGCTGTGCTCTGTATTGACTCTCATACGAAGAACCAACTCGATCCATTTTGCCGCAATACAATACAGCAACATCATAAACACGTAGCGTGGTATGTGTGTATGTCTCTGTGTCGGTTACACTGATGTACTGTGATGTACTGGGGCTTGGGGCTAACGGGCCCAAGAAACCATGTGATAAATGGGGGTCAAGATCAGACGAATACATTCGGAGTCGCAAAACGTGACACGTCGGTGATGCGGCCTTTTGCCAAACTACTTCGGATACTTGTTTAGAGCACGTTATATGTTTCTTATTGTATCCTATTGTGTCGTACCCGTCAATCCGGAGCCTGAATTAAAGTTCGTCACCCGGCCGGCATCATTTGGATTTATCGTCAGTGCTTATTTACTTAGGCCTAAGCCCCGTCCACACCAGCAAAAATGTCGAACCAACATTCTCGAATGCTACAAGTAGAACGATTCTGTCAACAATGTCGAAACAAATTGAACATGTTTGATTTGTTTCGACTTTGTCGAAAGGACAAAATTTCATGAAAAAAACTCGTTCGACGTTGTTGCCAAACTTTGTCGAAAGAATCCTTCGTCTTGTAGCACTGAACGATGTGGCTTCATCACTGTTGCTGGTGTGGACGGGGCTTTAGACGAGCTGTTGTGGCGGCGAGTGCAGGCGAGGATGACGAGGTCGGCGGCGAACACTGCCTGTCGGAGTCGTTCAACGCCAGTTGTCGACGTGCCGGGCAGGTGATTGTCATGACGGCCGCCGAGTACGGCCGGATGCGCAGCGGCAGGTGCGTTCAGATGCGCTACGGACAGCCGGGCTGTCGAGCGGACGTCCTCGCCCGTCTCGACACCCACTGTTCCGGCCGACCGACCTGCAGCTTCCCGGTGGCGCGCCTCCTCCAGGCCGGAATCTCGCCGTGCGACGACGAGCTCAAATCGTACCTGTACGCCTCCTACCGCTGCGTTACAGGTAGGTAGGTAGGTCGGAGGCGGGCCACTGGATGTCAAATAATGTCAGTACAATAACATGCACGGGTCACGTGGTACAATACGTCAGCGTCTGACCATTTCCCGCCGCCTCTTTGTCTCAGCAACGGGTCGAACATCGGACTTGCGATCAAGAGGTCGCGGGTTCGACTCCCGGTTGTTACGACTCTGGGCAGGTTGTTCACACTATTGTGCCAGTATTCGAGAATACGTATTTTTCGTTTTTCCGATTTTTTGAAATGGTGTATCAAAAAGTCGTAAAAAGTCGTTAGCAAAAGTTTTGTCCTCACTCCTTCCAAATGAGTTCACATTCTTCGCTCAGTGATCACTGTAAACATACCATGTTTGCTCAAAGTATGTCTATAGAAATTTTGGCCTCAATTTAAACTCCTGTTGGTTATGGGGACTTACAGTCTAGTTGCGTAGTTTCTTGTGTCCACATTTCTCAGCAAAATGTTTGACGTTGGTGACTTACCGGTACTGACTTTCGGTAAATGTGTATTAACGACCGCGGTGATCAAGTGGTTTTTGAATGAAACTACACACGTACGTTTATAACGTTTTGTACGTTTTTTTTCAAAATCCAAAAAACATACCTTTAACGTTTTTTCACTTGCTGTACACATTTTCTCGATCATTATTTTGTTCCCCTGTCACCAAGCAGTATAATTTGGCACCGATCATTGGGTGGTGACACTCTGCGGCTTGGAAGGCAACCGTAGGTCTGGTATCGTACTGGCCATAAGTTACAGACTTCAGTGGTCTAACTGTCTATACGGGCTTAACGCCGATGAAAGAGATGATCAGACCGCCTATGCTTTAATTAAGTATGGTATGGTATGGTACAATTTAGGCCCCAGGCCGAAAGCGAACAAATACAGCCGGTAGCAAAGAAAGAAAACAAAACTTAACTACGTATAAGTGAACTAGATAAATAGGGTGTGACAGTCAGCAATAGGAATTTTATTTATTTAACTTTTAACGGTGTGGCCGCGATCTTACTGTTGAACCTCGGTCCCTCCGTTCAAGATCTGCTCACAGACACATGAACACACACGCATGACACAAAAGTGATTGGACAGTCTATCGAGTGCATTGGATCGACAGTTCGTAATAGGGTGTGGTTTGTAGTCACGCGTGAAACGTGCGCGCCGAATGAGCAACATCGAACTCTGTCGGATCAGTCCGGGTACATCACCCCGCCTGGACCGAGTGCCGTGGCGGCCGGGTCTGCGCGCTGTCCGTGGACCATCTCCGTCGACCAGCGACAGGGAATCCGCGTCGTTCTCTACACGTTCGGCGAGACTCACGCCGCAGACGTAAAACCTTTTTGTTCCTTTAAACGCTACGTCACGTATTATTACGTCTTAAACGTTTTTTTTTATTTTGCCAAATTTTCATTACTGGCCCGCCTACACATAGTGTAGGGGGCAGACTAGACTAGTAACGGTCGCCGGCGTCTGTCGTCGTTGTCTATTGTCTGTAACACTCACATATCCAACGTAACTCACCAGAAGGCAGCACACGGTGGGCCAGTAGTGTTACGTTCCGTTAGGGCGACGTCTTGTTTTAAAAGCGTTGTCAAATATTATGCGGATACTGAGAAGTCTAACGAGAAATTTCGAAATAAACAGCAGTGAAATAATAATATTGTGAGACATTAACCTGGATCGCCATATTGGCCTGTTAATGACTCACTTCCGAGCTTTTCACCTACTTATCAGTTGTAAGAAGCCACGTTAATGATAACTGCAAAATTCTGTTTCGTTGTTCGAGTTATGCATGTTTGCATATTATCTTGTACATGTAGGCTTACTTATTATTAGGCATATGAGTTGAACATTATACATGTAACGTTTTTGTGCAACGTTTGTAAACGTTTCCTTTTATTTTTTCATATTTTTACATCTTTTAACGTTTTTAATTTAGTGGTCCAGGTAAAGGTATCGGTTTGATGATGTTTGTCTGTCCGTATGTCCATGTGTTCCTGTTCTGTACAATAGCTCTAGAACAAAACCATCTTCGACCTAGATATAGACATGTTTCACCTAGAAGGTTAGCGTCATAGGTTAAGTTCAAGGTCAGAGGATGAAACAACAGGAAGAGAAATGGCTGGCGCAGTCCGCAGTCTCCACGCCGTGAATGTGGCGGCCTCTGGCGAATGAGATTAAACTACGATGGAAGTTGCAGTGAGGTGGTCAGTGCGTAGTCGAGTGATTGACTCTTCTACATTGTGAGTCAAAAAACCCGGGCCGCTGCATTCACTGTAACAAGAAACAACAACAGTCGTGACATGTTTAGCCATTCAACGTGCAAATATCAACAGAAGACATGCTACAGTTGATATTACAACAAATGTTCAAAATAACGTCCTTCTGCACGGACACAGGACCACGTCTCCAATCGTCAGTCGCCTCACCGACAACAGTCTGCTGTATGCCAAACCAGATCTCATCAAACGTTGCTTCAGTTGGCCTACGTCGTTCACCGGCTTCGGGTATATACGCTGCTGTACACATCCGCAGATGCTGTAGTCGACAGGGTTGAGGTCAGGGCTGTTAGCTGGCCAGATGTCAGGCGGAATAAATGCTGGTGTCCCTTGGCGCAGTAACTCGACCATGCCACGAGCGCAATGAGCAGGTGCGTCATCTTGCTGAAAAAAGCACGTTGCTCTTCCAAGTGTTTCAAAAAATCATTAAAAGTAGTCTGGTTCCATCCTTTTGTCGGAAATTCATCAGTCTCTTAGCTCCATCCCATAACCTTTGAACTCATACAGATTTTTTAAAATTAAAATACGATCCTCTTCGTACAGACCCATTTTAACGTCGTCTGCTGCAGATGGTTGCCATGGGAATAAACAAGCTGGCACCCTGTTTCATCAAATCTTGCCAGTTACTTACTTGAAGACTGAAGATTCTTTAACGATTCTCTGAACCAAAAATTATTGATACTGGGTCATATTAGTTAAGTCTCCACAAACTATGTTTATCTTTTATTCCTTATTTTTGTGTGTATTTTATTTATTTGTTCGTATATGTATGTTTGTTTGTTTCTTTGTCTATATACTAATGGCGAATAAAGATGAATATTTATTCTGTGCAGCTGTTTGAAGATGTAACAGGGGTCCGGTTTTTTGAACCACAGTGTAGTTAGTTTTTACTTCAACGTATGGTATTGTAGGCTTTAACGTCCCACTCGACACATATGTCATTTTGGAGACGATTTTACTATTTTACGTCTATGTTTCAGGCTGCGGCGGGCGGGGAATGCCCTGTGTCAGCCGTGTTGGACGGGCGAGTCGAGGAGAAACTCTGTGCACGGAGAACGCACGCCGTCCGCCAGCGCCTGCTTCATTCCACCGACTCCAACGAGCTGACGGTCACGTTTAAGACCGCTCATGGTAGACCAACATCGCGACAAATGAACTTCTATCTTCTTCACTATGAGGGTTTGTCGGCAAGCAGTCTTATTTTATCTCCCAATTCTCTTTTGTTTATTATTTTGCAGTTTAATTTAAAATATTTTTGCAATGAGCCACTTTGTATACTTTGATTGGCGCCAAAACATATTACGGACGTTCTTAGTATGGACGATAAACACAACATGTGAATGCTGCGTACAGGTAAGTAAATTTATATACATTCAAAATATGTATAGTGTAAACGGATGTCGGAGACAACCATGCCATGCTTTTGGTCATCCAACAGCACACCGTGCATATCTACAATTGCTGAAGACATTGAGAACACTTTGTTTAACAAAGTAACTCATTACCATTATTATATCCTACAGTCATATCTGCCAGATCGGCCTGCTATAGATTAATCTTCGAGAACGTCATCACAGCAAGTCTTTAGTCCTCAAAACGTCTGATTTGAACGAAAGAGACTTCTTAATCCGAAATCTGTACAAAAGAATTTATTGACTGCATGCAACCGTCTACTGCATGCCTAACTCTCCCCCTGTATTTATATTTTATGTTTGGTGCACTTTTCGTTGTATGTAGGCGTATATTGTCGGCTCATTTAAATCAAGTTGCGCATGTAGCTGATAATAATAATCGAAAATGATGATGATGATGCCTACCGAAAACTAGCGCGTGTTTCTCTGTCCGACTCCACCAGGCTTGGTGATGATATAGGAATAATCAGTTGTTGACATCGGTGTTTTCGTTTGCCATACTCCTTTCAGTTGCGGAGTGATAATGTAGCTTGGGTCAAAAATTAGTAAAATTTATTATTTTTGCTCCTCGTTTATTTCAGGGGACACATTAAGGAAATCGGCATGGCAGCTTTTCTACGGGGGCCAAAGCTAAATTGTGTAGTAAAATTTCGAGAATGTCTCTTGAATGACGTCAGATAAAGTGAGTCTTGTACAAATAAACGAAAATGTGCAAAATGTTACGGTCTTCAGCTGTCGCTGAAGCCAGAGCGGGCGATCGATCATATAATAAAGTTCAAACGGAGTGAACACCGCCATTGCGATGTTACAGCTGTAGGATGTCCGACGTTTCGACTACCAGACACGGTGGTTGCCGGCTCGGCGTGGGTTCAGCAGGACTCGGCTACAGCGACTGTCCGCTGTAACCAAAGCGACGAGACGTGGTTCCTGCGCTGCGACGGACGACGATGGAAGGGCAGCGTCGGCAACTGCTCCGCCTCGTCTCGACGTGAGTATAAAGGCCTTTTCACACCGCCGCGACTAAACTGAACTGAAATTACTTGAACTGGAACTCGGTAGTAGGATGATGGGCCGCAATACAATTGGTCCCATCAGTAACTGGCCCATATATTTGATATTTCTAACCAGTAAGAATATTCTTAATACTGATGGCATTTAGTCATCTTCTTGTGGTTTCGGTGATGTACGCTGACAGCATTTTTGAACGTTTGTTGCTTGCGTCAGTCATCATTAGTTAATTTAATTACCATTATTGATGATTTATTACGCCAGACGGCAGCAGAAATTAAACATAAATCAAATCGCAACAGAATACTAAAATACACAAATAGAAAGCGGGGCAAACCCCAACTTGTAGCCCGCCTGGCATGCGCAAACGCGACTTAGTTACAGACTGGCTATGCTACTTCCATCTAGCGAATGACCTTTAAAACCAGCGCACAGCGTATTTTAGTCTACGTGCACTTATCAGCCATGCAAATGCGCCACAAGATCTCAGGAGTTACTGGACCAAAGGTTTAACATTAGTAAAACATAAGCCCGCCGAGGGCATCGCGATGCCGGGCGGGCTATATACAGTCTGCTTACCGGTTGAATTTTATACTAAAATTTCTGCATTTATGACTCAGTTCGTTTTGGCCCACCCAAACATTTTGTCATGGCGCTCAGTGCGGTTCATTTTAGTTCATTCGCGGCGATGTAAGCAGGCATTAAACAGTAAGCGTAGACAGAATGCGTCTATATAAAAGAAAAGAAGAAGAAGAAGAAGAAGAAAAAGAAGAAGTTGTGGCGCTTTGAGCCAGCGAGTGTGAAACTCAATTAAGCTATTAGGCCTATACGACCGACGTCGGTCGGATTGTCGGCTCAGTTGACAGCCGGCCGGGTGTGACGTTACACGTAGATCAGCATGACAGCTGTCCTGGTAACAGGGCCTGCTGTTAGGCAGAACTCGCCATTTCTTCCCTAGCGCTGGCCGACAACGTCATTGTGCCTACCTTTGGAAAGACGGCCAGATTTTAACTAGGTGGTGGCTAGTTTAGATACGAAGACGGTAAACCGACGAAGTGGTCACCCATCTCAGTGCTAACCGGGCTCGACCTAGAGTAACTTCGTTAATGTGCATAAAGCCATTACAACTAGATCAGACAACCAGAGTGAGTGAGTTGTAAAACTCTCACTGTACTCTTGTTCGTAACTTCCACATACGATGACCGATTTCACACAGTCATCAGTGAAGACCAGTCACGCGCCTAATTATGCAACATGTCGCTACAAACGGCACCGTTTTGACTCGCATTGTTCAGTGATGCTGTTTCTGTGCCACTCTGTAGAGTGGCGGATTACTTGAACTCTTTCGTTGGGTGACAGAAGGTCATCCAGCGTGTAAAAGCCTGCCACAATAATTGTCATCCCTAATGTTTACTTTTGGGCGACACCCACCTACCCACACACACAATCTGTGGACTCTATTCAAACGTTACGTCAGAATTTAAATACTTGCCAATCAAAGTAACAGTTGTTCATTTATTTATCAGGTAAGCGATAGGTGTTTGTCTCATTTATTTAGTTTTTTTCTTCAAACTGGCAATTACAAATCTTGCCAGGATTGCACGCGTTGAAATTCGTATTCTTGTAGATAAACAGTTTAAATTATTAATAATTGAATATCTGTAACAAAATCCTTAAGATCTTCGTACCGGTATTCTGTTAATTAGGCCTACCGTCTTCTGCTGGTGTGTCCTTAGACTTGGCTGATGGTCGGCCATTATACAGCCTATAGGCCCTACAGTGATAACTGATCGGCGTCTGCATTGCTTTGTCGTTGTTCTGTTGCTTTACAGTGGCTGTTGCAAACGACGCTGAACCAAGAACGTTCAAAGCTGGATCGCTGTCTTTCGGTCAGTTTTAAATGGTTTATATATCGTCTATTGAAACAGACTGTAAACTAACGTGAAGTGAACCCAAACGGCACCGTGAAATACCTTTACAATTAGCGCCTACACGAACATTTAATTGGACGTACTTTTGCCAGTATTGAGAATATTGAGATTGTTGAGAAGAGTAGCGAGAGCTTCTCAAGGAACGTGTTTGTTTCAGCATTTACAGTAAACGCTATGTGAAAGGCATATGATGCGCGCTATTTACCGACGCTGACGGTAGTGGCGGGGTAGGGTTTTCAGCGGCTTTTGTCTATCTATCTTTGCCTATCAGTATGTCTGTTTTTTTCTGCACGATTAAAACCTAGAAGTATAGGCCTATATGCCATCATAAAACGTGGTGAGTTTAGACGCTATTGCGTGTTTTCTCAAATAACCGTGCTACGCTTGGTTTAATACCTACAATATGCATTATTACATAAACCTAGTTGGAGTAGGCCCTATACCAGACCGAAGTAGCCAGCTCGTTCATTCGGATAGACCTGGTCACACCCATCGTTAAGCCTGGTACTGGTGAAGGTAACTGGACACTTCGCCTACTGGACAGTTCGCCTATTGGACAGTTCGCCTACTAGACATTTCGCCTACTGCCTGGACAGTTCGCCTCCAGATATTACACATCTGATTTTATTTTACTCTGGTAGTCTTGCTGGTAAAATGAAGAGCAATCTGTAGGCGAACTGTCCAGGCAGTAGGCGAAATGTCTAGTAGGCGAACTGTCAAATAGGCGAACTGTCCAGTAAAATGTCTCGTAGGCGAAATGACCAGTAGGCGAAGTATCCATTAGGCGAAATGACCAAACAGTAGGCGAACTGTCCAGTAGGCGAAATGTCCTGTAGGCGAAGTGTCCATCATTACTGGTGCAGTGCTGTGGTGTTGTGTCCGCAGGGCTGGTGGTAGCCGTCATCATTGGCGTTCTACTCGGTGTCGTCATTGGCGCTGTGCCACTCGGTTTGGCCTATGTCTGTCTCAAGAGGTATACACATAACATAGGCCATACGCCTATTTTCTCCGTCATTTGCGTGCTACGTAAATCAAAACTGAAACCGAACTTATTCGTCTGGTTAAACAACTACTCAACACTGAACTAAACTGCAAACAACGCCGTGGTTCCCACGCGACGAAATTACCTTTTGAATGAACGAATAAACTGCACTGCAACGAATCGTCCGCCATTTAGGCCTAGTAGAGTTGGAAGTTAGAACCGAATGTCCGGGTCACCGGTCAACTTTCTGGGTCAGGTTACGGGTCAGTGTGTCAAAACCGCAGTTTTACCTGTTTTTTAATTCTAAAATGCGCATTTGTCGTAGTACTGTTCGTAAGTGAATAGCACCTTTTACGGCGATGTCGACTATATCCAAATCCTACCCCCGTAGTTTCACTTCTTCCTCCCGGACTGCCTCCACAGACTATTGCCTGGACCGTTTCTTCTGAGCTACTCGGTTTTTGTTTCTATTTCCCCCTTATTTTCTTCGTTACTGGGCCATGCGCTAGATTAAGCTGGCCATCTCCTCAGCTTTTGAGCGCACGTTAATCTACCGTATCGTATCGTAACAGCAGTTATAATTTTTTGACTAAGTCTTATATACTTCACAACTTTATTTGTTGCAAACAGGTTTCAGAATTTGTGCTGTTGTATATCAGGCTGTTAAACGTAGTTTGAAACTCCTGGCAAGGTAAGATATCTGCTTTTCAGAACGATGGGCCGGCTGCAGGGGGTGGCGTAGTGGCCAACCCCCATTTGGCGTCGGACTTGCGATCAGAAGGTCGCGTTCGACTTCCGTCCTGGGCGCAGCTGCGTAATGTTAAGTTGTTCTTGTGTCCCCGCCACCAAGCAGTGCAATCATAGAATCATAGGCTAATCATAGGCTCGAAGAGCCTATGATGGAAATACTTACTGGGCAAAAAACGGTGTTCATGCGTTCGGCTATAACTCCGCCGAAAGTGAACTGATTTGGATGAAATCTTGAGCACTGTGAATACATTGTTGGTGGCTGGCCTTGGCGGATTTTAGGCGCGATCCGGGCAGTAGCGACAGGTTGAGAGGCAGCCGAAATTTGTTTGGTCCGGTAAATAACGCACGATTAAGCCGATTTCCCGTCGGCAACATTTCACAAAATTTGAACAGAACAACGTCGATCAGTGAAGTGGTGAAAACTTTCTGAACAGAATTTTGAAAATTTTGACGAGTCGTTTTCGAAAAAACGTTAAAATTGGTCGCAAAATTTCCAGGTCTTACGACTTCAGGCCGTCATATAACTCCGCAATGATTACAGATCGCCCGAAACTCACTACAAAAATAGCCGTCTACGTAATGCGTATTGCCATTTTTACCGTTAGAATCAATTCAAAGTCTTTCCCCTGGCCGTACGCCGCGTACAAGGAACGTACTTCCCACATTTTCAGCAACGTCAAATGTCCGATACTCGGTAAACCACGTACGCCGCTGCAGCTGCGTGGCTTCCGACATGGAAGAAAAGCAGACTGAATTGGAAACGGAAAGTAAGTAACACGGCAGATAACGCTGGCATCACTCAGTCGCAGCACGTGACACTAGGTATCGTCGAATGCAGGAACTAAACAGCTTGTGTGTCAGTAAGTAAACAGTTGTATCACCTGTTGAGTACGCTGGTGGGAAACGCTGTCGCCTATACTGCATACAGCCTATACTGCAGTGTGTCCCCAGATACACTGCAACCCGTCAAGTCTGGATCTGGTACTGGTCGATTAGAAATGACGCTCTGCAGCTAGGAAGGCATCCGTAGGTCTGACCATTTGCTATCCACCTACGGCCTCAAGGCAGAGGCGAGGGAGATGGTCGCCCCACCTATGCAGATGGAGTAATGTTTCCTTTACCTTTATTATTACCTGGTTGGTAGGAAATGGCGTCACCGGCCGGACGGCTACCTGCGCGGTGATGACGTCTACGATCCAGGTGCGTTCGGCAAGGTGCTCAACGCTGACGCCGGCGGCCGCCAGCAGCAGCAGCTGTTCCCGGCGCTCGTGACCCCGCATCACGCACACCGCCAGCCGGGAGCGCTCGGTCGGTCGCCGAGCCAATCGGCCGACTACCAAGCCGGGCCCGGGTGCCCGCACGGCCCCGCCTGCCCCGTCTACCGCCAGCTTACCGACGGCGGCGTCGCGGCGTGGGATTCGGGACGCGACTGCGCCAGCTGCCCGGCCGGTCATCGGCTCGAGCACGTCTACGAGACGGCGGCCGGCGGCTTCACGACGCGCTGTCGGGCACCTGTTGTCGACGACTCGTACCTGCCACCCGGGCAAACGCAGACCGACACGCCCTTTATCGGCGCCGCTGATCAGCTCTTTGACGCCGGCAGAGTTTAAGCCGATGCCTATGTCCCAGGCAGACCAGTGACATAGCGAGTACATTTTTGCGGGGAGGGGCAAAATTCAGTGCTCTGTAGGACGGAATACCCAGTGGGGCCAACGGGCGAAGCCCCGGTGGGATTCTGGCAATTAGAGCAGACGATTTCGTCATGATAATCATAACAATGTGTAGATAACGGCAGATAGCACCAGGATGCAGAGTACAGACGACAAAGTAATGACGTCGTTGGCTGACTAACACAACGAAAAACCGGTGGCAGTACTTACTAAGAACTGGCTATTCTGTGCACCCTCATTTCTCCAAAAATGTTACCGTGTATGTATGAATTACCGAAGTGATCCTTGGAGTCTGGGGGGAACAGTTGGTCCAAACTAGGTACGACACTGGGACAGACTGTTATATCGGGCCGTCGTGGAAATTATGTATTTTGATGAAAGTATAGTGTTAAAAGCGAGACGCTTGTGACTGACTATGGGCGCCGCGGAAAATTTCTCAAGGAGAGGCAAAAATCAAGTGGTATTTGGAGGCAGGAACCCCAGTCAGGTAAAAACAACAATATAATTTTCGTCCGTGTTTCTGAAAAACAAGTTCTAGATTAACAAAGAGCATTTTTGTTTAAGACAGGTTTTTACCGCGCGACGCTGTGCTAGCGTGGTATATGCTGTCGTCGTGTGTCCGTCCGTCTGTCACACGCCGGTATTGTAC
>Ga0209780_1001278_pt1 | contig 16224 bp, 7 predicted proteins | sample WorMetexBAHAMAS2_FD_187384 | JGI IMG/M metagenome (GOLD analysis project Ga0209780, IMG submission 187384) | Marine gutless worms symbiont microbial communities from Max Planck institute for Marine Microbiology, Germany - Inanidrilus exumae... | ecosystem: Host-associated > Annelida > Digestive...
CAAGGCAAGAGCACCGACGTTTCCTTGATCTACCGCAGAGACGAGGTCGTTGTGCACCTTGACCAGAGCAGTTTCAGTCGAGTAATGCTTGCGGTAGGCTGACTGAAACTGTGTGAGCAGACGTTGTAATGATGTAACCATTGTAATGATGAGCTGCACAATAACGGCTGAACATTACCCTGACGGAAAGTTCTTGGTCTCAGCAATATACAGGTGAAGATTGTAGAAGATTGACATTTACAGTTGTGATAAATTAGCGATTTAAATTTTTTTTTCCAAATACACAACGGAAATTCTTTGACTGCCAGTTATTGTTATTGCAATCCATTTCTCACCACTGATCAATAGTTGCTGGCACCTGTCCATTAATAATTACTCTTTTTTGTGGTTTGATTTTTGTTGTTTATCAGAATTCCTATGCAGTTGACTACAGTTTTGAAGTTAGGGACTTTTTAAAAATCATCTGGTAGTTACTTTGTGTGAATTGTTAGCAAACATTTGGTGCTGTGGATGTGACTGTTTTGAAGGCTGTATTGTTCATGATGACATCAGGTCAGATGTGGAACCACATACGTGCACCACCGTTTATGGAGAGCGACCCACGCAGTGGTAGTGTGGTAAGTATGGTTTATTAGCTCCGAGTCAACCTAATAAAGTGGATCTCAAATGTCCATGCGTACGTCTGTCCTCCCGTCCACAAAAAGTTTCTTCGATTTCAATGAAATTTGGTATGTAGGTAGAGGTCGACAAGTTATGCATGACAGTATGCAGTATGACCCGATTCAAGGTCAAGGTCACGAGCCCATGAAAGTCGGAAATTCGGCCATTTTCAAAGGCTGACTTTTCCCCCATTTATAATGGGGGCTGGCAAATGACCACGGATTCTTAAATTAGTGGGCATTTTTTATTTTTGTCCAAGTTTTTGTGTCACGTGACTTTGAAGTTGGCAGTAAGTAGGAGTTGACCGCCAGTCCCATACGGGGCTAATTTATTATTTTAAGTTGTTATGATTTTTCCTGTGCGATGCATATACAATGCATATGCATGGCATACATGCTACGGCTCATTTTTTACCTGTCATCAACAGCCAGCGTTCTGTTGAAATGGCTGAATAGATTGAGTTGCTTTTCAGCACAGCCTATCCTACAGTTAAGACTGTTGAAAGTTCATCACACTGAGCATCCACCTCTGTTTGTAACACGTTGGCCTTGAGACAGTTCATCGCGTGGTTCATCTGCGACAGTTGACACTTGTTACTAGCTAGATGTAGACGTTGTTTTCAGAGCTGTATTAATAGATGTAAATACAGTTATGTGACACAACGTGTAGAGTGTTGGACTTGCGATCAACAGGTTGTGGGTTCAAATCCTACTCAGAGCAACAGCTGCGTAACAACCTTGGGCAAGTCATTTACACCTATGTGCCTCTGTCACCAAACGGTATAGCTTGGTACCGGCCAAGGGGCAGTGATGCTGTTCGGCTGGGAAGGTAACTGCAGGCCCAGTGGAAAGTAATGACAGCCTACCGCCAGCAGGATGACTTACAGTCACCTGTGGGCTGACTGCCTGTACACCGGGATCAGCTCCTGGCCCAATGCTCTGTAACGAGTATGGGAAGCCTTTTACCTTTTTACAGTTACGTGACTAACTAAGTTGATGCATATTTTAATGTTTCAGATATATGTTCATCCGTGGTCGGACTCACAATTTATTGCTGAGACATACATTGTCTTTGCACTCAGTATCCTTGTATTTTGTACTTCTCAGTTGTCTGTTATTTTAGATGACATTGGAGTTTTACTGTGTAGTGTGTATAATAACTTAAATGAGCCTCCCGTATCCTTTCCCATTTTGGGTTGTCGCTGAACGAAAAGGCAACAAGGTCAGGAGGTTACTGTATTGTTGGCCATTCTTAACCTGACGGCGCTAAATCTCCAGCCAAAACTTTGTCCCCTATATAGTTTATTTTTGTGCTGAAAGGGGACGTTAATCTTCCAACCAACCAAGCCAAGAGATGGGCTGGGAAGAACATCTTAGGTTTTTCCCTGCGTGTGGGACTTCCCGCAGCCAATCCTGCTGCCGTGAGACATTATCCACACGCGACAGACAGACTGTCGGTTTTTCCGTGCTTGGAGTTTTTTTGCAGTCAGCTTGCGGCAAAAACATTGCAGGCGTGGGTCATGGCACTCACGTGTTCATTCCACAAATTATCCACATCAGATCGGATTTGGTGTTACCAGATGTAAACCTTTCCTTTTTGTGAAGCATATTGTGAGTGTATCTTTCATGACAATACGTCACAGACGCCGCTGTCGTGTCTGGCTTCATTCTGCTGACTGAAGCTCGGTCGATGAAGTCGCATGTCAGAAAAAAACGAGGTTTATGCTGGAATAGTCACGTTAAATAACTGTAATCCTGGGGCCCAATTTACAAAATATCTTAGGATAAACTTACGCAAAACGTAAGATCAGCTTAGTAAGAAAAATGCAATTTCGTAAAAATAACTTCACATTTCTTTACAGAATTGGAAGAACTTAGTAAGTCTTAAGATTGCTTTAGTAAATTACATGTAAAAATCTATGAAAATCTAATATTATTAAATCTTAACTTTATAACTTAGGAATGGATAAACTTACGATAAAGAGGAAAAACTTCAGGATTTTTCCTAAGATTTTTAGTAAATTGGGCCCCTAGCAGTGTGTGTAATGTGCTTCTAGCACGTGGAAACAGTGAATTAACTATTCTTTGCAAGTTATCGCCTTCTTGCTATAGTGATTTACGTCAGTAATCGTCACTTCATTCTGAACTTCAGTGTTGTAGCAGTGAGATAATACACACATTTGTATACCGTCATAATGCCGTAACTTCAGAGGCGGTTGTGTACAAGCCTTGGTTTCCTGTGACCTCTTGTGCATATTTATCTTTACTCTGTGTTACAACACAGAATTAAGAGATGTGCAAAAATACTAATAATAGTGTTTTGCCATAAATTTTACGTAAACACATAATTATTTCAACGGCATTATAATAGTTGTTTAATATCAGTTACCGGTATTTGACGCTGTATGGTTGTGTTTTATTGACAGTCGTTGCTATGTGTTCCCTCGGTTCCGTCGTCTTTTTCTTCAGTGTTCTTCTGTCTGTGTTTCGATCAAAACATGAAGAATATCCATACAGGTCCGTCTTTATCTTTGCTTTTCTTTAGTTGATGGGTCACGTGACCTGACCACGCCTTTCCGGGTTGGTTCGTCATCCGTGTACTGGGACTTGCTATGATCAGTGGGTCGACCAAATTTGAATGAAGTCTCTTTCTCCGCCCATTACGAAGAAGTGTGAAAAATGGGGTGGTTTGATGTAGTTAGGGGTCAGTCGAGGTGACTGGAGATAGTGCTATTCAATACAGCAAATACCAGTTCTTATTAGCCTTCTATGTCAACTGTGTCCGTGATCAAAATTAAAGATCTGCAGGCAAGCACGAGGCAACAGAAGTAATGACTAAAGCAGATAGGATGGAAGAGAAAGGCAAATTTCTTTATAGCGTTTGTAGGAAGAATAACTCGAGTGTTATCACCAGCACGGAGTGGTTTGAGGAAATCATAGGACTTCCATCATACACTTTCAAATAATGCGTACTTGTCATTAAACGAATATTGTATTGTACTGAGCTATATCAGTGTGTGTGTGATCTCTGAAGTCCTAGCTTTACATATTCCAAAGATAGGAAGGGGATCCAAAACGTTACAAAAGGCCTTTGTAACGCTTTGGATCCTACTCTTAGGTAGGAAGGGGATCGAAAACGTTACAAAAGGCTTTTGTAACGCTTTGGATCCTACTCTTAGGTAGGAAGGGGATCGAAAACGTTACAAAAGGCTTTTGTAACGCTTTGGATCCTACTCTTAGGTAGGAAGGGGATCCAAAACGTTACAAAAGGGGATGGTTATGGGTCACTTGTGGTCAGTTGGAATAGATGGATAGATCACATAGGCCTATGCTTGCTGTTTAGCATCCATAGTAACTACACTGTGTCTCAAAAAAACAATGCACTTAAAAGTGACACACTGTATGTTAGTACATTCACGCTGTGTGTACCTTTGCAACAGCTCAGCTTTTGTATTAATCATGTCAACATTTCCATCTTGACAATAACGCCCGTTCTGTTTGCGAAATCTTATCTGTGTCTAAGTTTCTTGTTTTCAGATGTTATAAATGTTAATTTTCGTTTTTCATTAGTGCTCAGTAAAATTGATGAAGTTGATGATTTTGTTTTGTGTTTGCAGTTTCTTGCTGAAATGACCAGACATGTCTGCGTACACCGTGACGTTGACTCACGTCATTGACATCATCAAGATTTTTACTGTTGACTTTTGTTGGTTGGTGGGTTGTCAGTTGACACATGATTTGAATTTTAAATTGTGACATTGGCTGAACGCAAAAGTTTCAAACTGGAGGTCAACGTCAGTATTATTGCATTTTGTACTTGAGTTTTAAATGTCAAGTAGTCGTTTAAAGTTTTAACTCGTTGAGTGATCGCTTTTCTGTTGAATCTGCACTGCGACTCCCGGACGACAAACCTGTACGCACAACTTGACAACTCGAGCTTCAACCGTTCAATGTACATGATTGGGCCCCAAAAATGTTAATGGGTCACGTGACCTGACCACGCCCTTCCAGGGTTGGTTTGTCATCCGTGGACTAGGACTTGCTATGATCAATCAGTCGACCAAATTTTTGAATGAAGTCTCTTTCTTCACCCATTACTGTGTGGTCTCCTTGTCCAGTTTTATCCTGACGCCTAATTCGTTCCTTTCTTAGCCTTCACCTACGTTTCCTTTCCCGTCCCCTACCTGACTCTTTGCCCCAGCTGTTCCCCACCTTATTGAGTTTTTGCCTCACAGATGGGCAGTCAAAGCATTTGAGACTGTAAAATATCTAGTGTTATAGTGTTATATTCAGTCGCCTTCTACAGCTTGGTACATACTACCCTTGTTAACGGCCCATGAATATAAAAACATGGCCCGTAACATGGGAAATATGTTATATGCTAACTTGCAAACCGTTTGCAGTTGTAAACAGTGATATCATGTAGCCCGCTCTGCATGCATACCCAGGGGCGGCGCCGCTATTCTAAAAGTGAGGGGTACAAAACATCCGCGAGCGGAAAAATTTTTTTGTACCCCCCACTTTTCGAAATGTGGGGGTACAAGCAAGCAAATGTCAGTTTTGAATACAATGAAATTTGCTGTCTGTTGGCATAACATCCATTAGCCTGATTCATGTAAGGCATTAGTTCATCAATATAAATATTGAATAGCAAATGAAATAAAATACTACCCTGACGAACACCACTATACAGCCTAAACTGAGAACTGTACATCATCTCCATTGTACCCCCCTGTACCCCCTTGGCCTCAAAAGTGGGGGGTACATTGTCCCCCCCACACCCCACGGTCGCGCCGCCCATGTGCATACCCCGCAGGCTATATGTTCTGCTTGCATTAATTTCTTTTTTTAATAAACCTTTGAGCAAAATGATCTCAGGATCTACTGGACCGATTTTCACTGTATAGTAGGTATTCGATCGTAGATTACCAATTTGACTCCCTTTTTCCGATGGCTCGAGGGACGTTGCCATGGCAACCAAATTTAGGGTCAAAATTGGCAAAATCGGACTATGCGCCTTAATTCATAGCCGTGGTATTCCGAAACAGACTGAACTATTGCCATTCTGATTGTAAAAAGTTCATCTGTGATGATCTGGCTACCAGGTGCAGTCTGTGTGGTGAACTTCGGTCCAGTAACTCCGGAGTTCAAGAGTGTCGTCAGCGTGCACCACTCCCTCATTAAAAAATCTTTTTAGACAAATTATCCCAGGACCTGCTTGACCAATTTTCAACAAATTTTTACCGTATGGTAGGTATTTTTGCATAGATTAAGCATCTTACCTTCCATTTCGAATCGCTCGAGGTACGTTGCCATGGCAACCAATTTTAGCATCAAATTTGGCCAAATCGGCCTATTAGTTCTAGTTTAGATTATGTTGTTAATTCCAGCGCTATATAAATCGTTTGCCTGCTCATTTAACGTCTATACATACTTTCTTCCTTACTTATTATGTTCGTACTTACCTGCTTCTTTGAGAATAGACCCATTTCGTTTCCAGGCGGGAGGTCGTAAGAGGGGACGAAACTTGGCTTTAGTTTTAGACCTATGTTCATTTTGTGTTGTAGTATATTTTGTTAAGGATGCATGTTTGCTTTTGTTGTGTTCCATTTAGTTATTTTGTATTAAGCCAAGAGATTGGCTGGGAAGAACGTCTCTGAAATGACTATTTTGTGTCGGGTTGGAAGTAAAATCATGTCGTTACAATCATACACCACAGTCATTTCATTAAAAATGTGCCAGTTTATTTTTCATTGTAACTCTTCATTTGTTATTGGATTTTTACACCTTATGTACAAATATGGAATCCGGAACGAACACTCTACAGAACATGTATAAAATTTACAACATAACCTTAACTATGTCTTCAATTGCGGCAATGTTATCTGCAGTTCGGGATGACCGTGGCCGACCGCTTCCTGCAGTGCGATCAATAGAACTAGTTATGCGCATCTTTTACAGAAAGTCGTCCAATGTTTGTCTGTTCAGTTTTTAGGGTATTCCATTATGAGTCTTCGGGCAGAAAATTGTTAAGATTACCACAGGTTTGATAAAAATATAATTTAAAGAACTCGACATGTGTCAATTTTCATTGTATTATTGTTGCACATGAAGTAACTCGGTGAAGTGAACTTTGCAGTTTGACACACGTCATAAGGTCGTAAAATAATTAAAAAGCAGTACATTATGCTTTCTTATTTCGGTTGGTATGGAAAGTTTAAAAATCCACCAAGAAATGTGGCAGTTATAGTCAAAAATATATAGTGACACGTTTTTTGGACCATGGTGTACACTGTATATTGCTTTTCAGTTTGTTTTTCATTTGAACATGAATTAGAGAACGAGCTGCTTATTTGTCTAGTTCACTAGTTGGTTGTCGTGTCATGGTAAACAGTTGTATGTGATTGTGATTGAAGAGTTCACATTTTACTAATTTTTTTTAAATTCACATACCATAATGTTACAACTGACTGATTTATTGATTGAATGTTACTATTTAAAAGAATTATATTAATTAATTTCCTCGTTTTACTTTTATGACTGTGTACAAATGTTTTAATCTTAAGCATAAGTCATTATATGGATGTTGATTTCTAAGCGCAGAGAGAGAAACAGCGCTCGCGCGATTTTCTACCGCTTTTACCGCGCGACGCTATGCTAGCGCGGTGTATGCTGCCGACGTGTGTATGCTTCCGTCACAATCAAGTGGGCGTTCTATCAAAGCGGCTAAATATAGTATCACGCAAAAAACGCTCTACCAAAGATCGCTGCGAAATTCCAACTGGGTCGCCTTTAACGGGACGCCAAATACAGTTGTGGTAAGTTAAAATTGGCGATTTTCGGCCAATATCTTACTATATTTCACAAACGCTTCGAGTTAGGGACATAGTTAACTTACTGTGGAAGGCTGCTGATTTGTTTCAGCGTTTTGTTTCACATGTAAGAGCCGCTGCTAAGAAGCTGAAATAAAATTGTTTTATTTCACGTGCAACAGCCGCTTTAGCCTTCGGATGACAAACTACCACTAGTGGGCGTGGTCAAATCAACATGACCCATTTTAAGCCATCGCCACCCGATAGTGTCGGAGAACTTGTGGGCTTATACATCTTTTTGGGCTGTCCGTCCGCAGCGTTCGTTCGACATGTGAACCATTAAAATGTTTGGGGCATTAATCATATCTCTCGGTCTCGCGGCCCAAGGACTCGGTCTCGGACCTTTGTGTCTCGTCCACATATCTGTCAGTAGCTCAGTCAACTTGTGCAGCACCCGATATGGCTGGCGGTCCAGAACCCACGTGGTTGAACGGTATAATGCGGAACACGTAGGTGCCGGGTTCGAGGTGGTCTGCTTGGTAGTGACAGACGCGCGCTGCGGTGGGTCTGACGGTGTCCAGATACTGCCAGTACTTATTGTTGTCCTTCAGTGCCTCTACGGAGTACGTCTCCACCGGAACGTGCATGCCCCAGATTGGTCCGTCCCACTCCGCGCGAAGTCCGTGCTGGAGTGGTTGTGGATACAGCTGTAGGTTGGACGGTCGCGCTGGTGGACCTGCAATATCAGCGAATATATCACCACGAATATAATATCCAGGACTTACTGTCGACATGCAAATGAAATAGCAGATAGTGAGCAAAAAAAATCCAGTAAGTCTATCGATATATTATAGCCTACACTACGTCTGTGATGGGAAGCTTGAATATAGTGACGGACAACCAACTTTATACTGTGTACTACACGGAACCGCAAGCACAAAATAACTAAAAAAACGATTTCTAGTTCGCGAAGACAAGTGCCGAGATACTGAGAGGGGAGTCGAAAAGGCGGGCGGAATGGAGGAATGGAAATGACTTGATCGGTGACTGACGTTTGCAAGCACGACATTGACGCCGAGCGAACTCATCATTTGTGAACTTCACAAAATACCCTACACTAACAATCGCAGACGTATAACAGGCGAATATTTTGGTCACGCGGACGTACAAGGGGTTTATTCCCTCTGTGAATTTCGTGTACCCCTTTCGCTATGTTGGATTTTTAAAAGTTTGAAATTTTAACTGCTCGTAAGTTTCGGAGAACCAATATGCGTCGCCGTGCCAAATTACGTGCAGATCGGCGATCAAGCCGTTGCCGAGAAATGGCCGTTTTTCGATTTTTCAGGATGGCGGCCGTCCGCCATTTTGGATTTTTAAAAGCTCGAAATTTTAACTGCCAGTGCGGTTCGAAGGATCAATATGCATCACCTTGCCAAATTTGGCGCCGATCGGTCAAATCGTTGCCTAGATATGGTTGCATTTATAGTTTTCAAGACGGCGGCTGTCCGCCATCTTGGATTTGTCATCGGCCTGTTTGGACCACCCACAAAGAGCATTTGGTGGTCTTTGTCACTGTGCAAAATTTGGTGTGAATCGGTGCAGTAGTTAGTTTTTTATATCTTGAGCGTTAGGCATGAAATGCCTATTTATGCTCGTTTTCGGGTTTTTTGAGAAGCAATGAAGAAAATCGAAAAGTTTTTGTAGTTTTATCCCACTAGGAATGCGATACTCGGGATTGACATCCTACGAATCAAACAGCGTAAAAATCGATTCTTCACGGGACGCGAGCAAAATTTGGGGTCACAAAAAGGGAAAAGTAACATAAATTAGCCCCCTACGGGACTTACGGTCGACTCTTCACAACTGACGTTTTTGCCAAGGTCAAATTCACGTGACACAAAAACTAGGACAAATATCAAAAATCCGGCCCGATCAAATTTAGATATTGACATTGTGCCCTAGTTTAAGAATCCATGGTCAGTTGCCAGCTACCATTGTACATGGCGGAGGAGATAGCGTTTGAAAATGGAAGGATTTCCAACTTTGAAGGGCTCGTGACCTTGACCTTGGATCGGGTCATACTACATAGGCCTACCGTCGTGCATCACTCATCGACATCTACCTAACCTGCATGCCAAATTTCACTGAAATCGAAGAAACTTTTTGTGGACGGACGTATGGACATTTAAGACCCACTTTATTAGGTCGACTTAGAAGAGCCCACTGGGGCAATCGGTTTGAGTTTTGGCGTTCGGGGTCACATCGCTGACATAATCACCCAAGCCAAATTTCGTGACAATCGGTTCAGAGTTTCGGAGTTCTGAAAAAACTTCTGATACCCCGAATTTTGCCCTTCTCCATAGGAATGGCTGGTCGCCCGTACAACAGTGTAAGCACTACCGTGCTACACTGTGATACGAGTAACTTCGTTCTTACCTCTGCCGATTTCTTTCACTAATTGCTCGACGATGGTTTCCTCTTCTTCTAACTCATCTAGCAGAGACGTTCTACAGCAAACGTGCAGTTCATTGTAATATTGAAGACATTTCGTTCTATGACTATAACTTGAAAGCTGCAGTGAAAATGCACAAAAAGACGCTCGTCAGTCATGTAAGATGTGGTAAAATATTAATGTTTCAAAAACTAATTTACTACGTTGTGAACACAACATTGAATCTGACCAACTAGCGTGAGTATTACTTGGAAAATAAATTTTGATTGATTGATTGATTGAGTAGTGGTAAAAGTCAACCCTTTACCACTACTGGCGTGTTAAGTTGTTATTCACGTAATTATATTGCGCTGACTGCTGTGATCTGTGAAGCTAACATTTTAATTTATACCACATTCACTTTTTACCGCACGACGCTATGCTAGCGCGGTATGTGCTGTGGACTACTGTGTGCCTGTCCGTCCGTCTGCATGTAACAAGCCTGTATTGTACCGACAGCTAAACGTAGGATAACGGGAACAACGCCCATAATAGCCCAGGGATCCCAGCTTTCTGATGCCAGACCTTTGTGAAATTCGACTGGGATCACTCCGAACGGTGGCGCCAAATACAGGTGGGACAGATTAAAATACGCGATTTTCAACCAATAATGATCCATTCTGTTGTATGACGTTATTGTCGATTGAATGATCCCAGTTGTAGCGAACGCGACAGCGACGCTGCAGCGAGGGCCGCAGCGAAGATTGCCAATGCTTTTGAATGCCCGGACAACCCCCAAAAATTGCCCATTACCCTTGGGAGATCTGCACCCCCATCTAATACATGGTTCCTTGGGCCCACCGGGGTGTTCATACAAAACAACATGTCGATTGGTTCAGCCGTTTTTGTACAGCGCACCGTACAGTGTCTCATTACTTTACAATGGGCCGCTACGTTTCCCCCAAAATTGCCCTTTCCCCTTGACCCCTTGGGGATAAACTAATTAGCTAGCTAATCAATTAGCAAAAATGCTAATTCTAACCAATTGGCAGTTGGTTTGTAACTAATTCTAATGCTAATTGTTTGGCAAATCTGCTAATTGTAATTGTGATTTTAATTAGTTTTTATAATTAGATGAATCATAAATCTGTGATTACTGAAAGTTTGAAACTCTTCACTACGTTTATAGCCTGCATCCAAAATGGTGCTATGCTCATTTTTGTTATTTATTTACTGAACTGAATAGCATATAGATAACATATGGCGGATGTAAATCATGCATGCTATAACTTATAACATCATGGTACTATAAACTGCTTGAAGTAGAAAACACTTGGTGCAGCTAATCGTAATTCTAATCAATTAGAAGCTAGTTTTAATCAATTTGCTTTTTAAAAAACTAATTCTAATTCTAATCAATTGGCATTTTGAGCAAGCTAATTCTAATTGTAATTGATTAGATTTTCATCTAATTCATCCCATCACTAGCAATAGGCAACATGCACAAAACATTTGATAAAGATCACGCGTGTGGTTCGGGAGATATGCTCGCGGATAGACAGACACACACAGAGAGACAGACACACAGACGCGCTCATTACAATACTTCGCCAAACAAAACACGTTCCTTGTTTTCAGTTACAGTCTACAGCAGATGATCACTGTTGATTTACCCGTCTACGTTGGTTGATGTGAGGAACTTGTTCAAGAGAAGTTGCTTTTCTAAACATACAACACTGCATATTTAAGTAAGTAAGTAAGTACGTACTTACGTACGTACGTAAGTAAGCTCCTAAGGTGCACAAAACGGCTATTCTGCAGAACAGAGGTCCTGGTTTATACCCCATGGAATTCCATGGGACAAAACAGGGATTTTTCCATGGAAACTTCATGGGATTACATGTGAAATACTCTATGGAATTACCATGGAACACGATGTTTCCATGGTAATTCCATAAAGTATTTTGCAGGAAATTTCATGGAGTTTCCATGGAAAATTTCATGTTTTTGCCCCATGGAACTCCATAGTATAAAACCGCGACCTGTATTCTGCAGGATAGTCAAAACTACTAGTCACAATGCGCCGTGGTCGCCCACAGCCTGAACATATACATCCTTCCAGTGATTTCTCGCAATGTAGACTATAGTTGTAAATAGTTTGTTCTATACTTAGCCATGCAACCCGATTCTGGGTATTGGTATTATTACGGATTTTGCAGGTTCTTGCTTAATGTGTGCAAGTAGAGGTGGGCCAAAAAAGTGATACCCCTCGTACATATATTACATCGTACGAGAGGTATCACTTTTTTGGCCCACCCGGTACATGCTCACGTACATGTACGAGAGGAGAAATACGAGAGGAGGAGAAATACATGTACCCATACAATAGTACATTTTAACTTCGCCGCAGGAGCAGTTGCTAAGTATTGTGATGAGCATGTCTATGTGTGTCTGTCTGTCCGCGCGGATATCTCCGGAACCACATGCGCAATCTTTACCACATCGTTGTGCATGTTGCCTATGGCCGTGACTTGGTCATCCTCCTGCGTCTTTGCTATACGTTATGTATTTCCGGTTTTGTGGCTAACGTCATGTTTTAATGGGCCGTATAGCGGCAACAAAAGGCCAGAACGTCGAAGCCGAGGCCAATTTTATGGGACCGAGACCAAAATCTTGGCTTCGAGGCCAAACTAAAGTGTAAATCGTGTAGGCCTAATGTTTGGTACATGCGGCAGGAACTTGGAAGTTAGCATTTTATCGAGTAAAATTAGATCTGGGATAAATAATCTTAATCTTTATTTACTTAAACGCCCTATTGTCCGTCGTCGCCTTGTGGTCATGGAAGTGATTCTATGATGTTTGGTTACAGCCTATCTCGAAGCGCCGTCGAATCAACTGAATGCTGTAGCGCGGTTGGTGTATTATGCGACCGTAGTTCACTACTTCTTCACTGACTTTGTACTCCTAGAAAGCATCATATTTCGCACGGCTGTTCTCGTGTATCACTATCGCAACAGGTGCGTGAATATCTGGCAAAAGATTTACAAAGTGGGCGGCTGACGACGACTCATAGATGCGACCACAAGCAGTCGACTCAGAAGATGACTGTACGTCGCGCATGATTCAGAACAGTTGGCGATCATGCTCTCATATTATAGGCATTATACACGCAAAGGAAAATGCGCGCAGAAATTATACACCACCGTAGAAATATGTACAAAATTATACGCTCGAACACGGAGTGCATAAACGTAGTATAGGAAACGGCATGTGTTAGCATATACAAAGTATGCCGTGTGTAATAGCGAAAGTTGCGTCATAGAAAGTCTGACGTAAACCGAAAGACCTTTCATGAGGACAGGCCATCGCTTGTATTCTGCCTCAAAGCCGAGCAAGTCATGTCGAAGTGGTTCGTCGTCAGCTGAGACACCGTCCATACTGTATTGGCTGCAGCAGTAACAACAACATGTTACTGGAATTATGTAAACCTACACACATAGCCATCAGCATTATTACTACCTTTTCATCTCACTAGAAATTTTGGAAAATAAAATCGTTTCCTTAAACAAAGTTAATTACCTGCGCCATGGGTTGGTCGGGGTAATGTTTTGACTCGTGTTTGTCTTGTATGCTGGGTTGTTAGCAAGATATCTCAGAATATTACGGGTAGATTGTCATGACATTTTGGAAATAGATAGATTATGGACCAGAGGGAAGTTGGTGAAATTTTGAAATGTTAGGGTTGGTATTAGGGCCCAATCCCTACTATAGAAGTAATTTTTTTGGTCGCCAGTACCCCAACTTCCACTATAGTAGGGATCTTGGAAACTTGGAAAAATTACCCGGTTCCGGTTAACCCGGTTCCCGGCAATCACCCTACGAGAAAGAACGTGGGGATGATCATGAAGGGGTTAATTATTATGCACGAAGTAACTCAGTGAAGTGAACATGGCAGTGTGACGCAATTATGACGTCATTAGTCCGTTAAATAACCACATTGTAGAGTATTCTTCCTTATTTCTGTTGGTACAAAAGTCTTTAAAAACGCACCAGGAAATACGGTAGTTTTAGTTTAAAAGAATAAGTGGCGCGATTTCTGAGGCCCATAGTGTATGCACTGACCAGTCTAGTCCGGACCAGTGGCGGCTGACGGTGTCGTGAGAGAGGTCCGGAGACAGAGCAAAGACGACCGCAGTGGACGGCAGCGATGATGACGACGTTTGGCACGTCAAGTTTCCGCTGAATCTCGACTCAGTGACCGTGGATGTATCGCTCGTTTCAGCAGTCACTGCCTGCGTGAAGGAAGTCGATGTGACGGCGTCCACCGCTTGAGATGTCGTCATCACGTGGGTAAGATTCAACTCTGTATTTGACCAACGGTTATTCGCTGTAGCACACGCTATATCACTTACGCTAATTTCACACACACAAACACACACACACACCACACACTAAATATTAATAGTAGTCTTGCTGCTTTAATCTCATAATCGATCGATGTGCTATAATAGAGCACTGTGGACGTTTCGCCACGTCAAGGTCATAATAATTCCGTACTGATCAAGCGTAGATCCCGGTTCTTTGTGAAACATTTTAAAACTAGCAATATGCAGATCGTCACAGAAATTCGGGGGCATTTGGTTTTAGGCCGCCTGGTGTTATAATTACGGATAGAGTCAAAACTTTTTGCATAAATTATGAGTCATGCGACAACCAATTACATAAGCTTTCTCAGCTGCCTTTATAGCGTCAGATTTCTTTGTCAGTTATTGTTCGACATCAACTGGTTTATACTAGAATATATCATAAATTTTATTGGTAAAGGTTTGCAACTCTTGATCTGTTTAGTTAAGTTATTAGCTTCTATTTTTCTTTCACTTTTTATTGTTTTTGTGATATTATTATTTCTCTCTACTATTTCGGTGAATAAAGATAAATATAAAAGTCAGTTTGATTCACTCAGCATGAAGCGTCTGTTCTGTGTCATTGTTGTTTATTTCCTGTGTTCTGCCTAGCCTACTTATTAAAAGTCCATTACCACGAGCCGGTTGCGTTGATGGCGCTACTGAAGCTTTTCTCGATTTAGAAACGTAACTCCAACGATGCATCGTTACTAGGCTAGTAATGCTGTAAGCCAACGTTACGTGCGTTTTAACTCTCTCTCTCGTTCATGATTCCTGTCGTCATATCAACGTTAACGTGTAGATGACGTCACATAAAAAGCCACCGTTTAAAACGTCCCACCACTTCAGCCTCCGATGAACCATATGAGTCTACAGGCCTACAACGCTAAGCACGCATGTTAAAGCAAGAACATAGCCTATCGATTACAGTTTTTACGATTAATAAACGGAAATTGAGCAATTAAACGTGCAATTTTAATTAATTACGAAAATTTACGATTATCAAATCCAAAGTGCAATATTGCTCACTTAATTTTTAAATAGGCCTAGCTCTCAGCTTAGTGGGGGCTTTGCCCTTGAACCCTGACCCCGCTGGGGGCATAGCCCACAGACCCCCACTACAGGCTCGCGCTACCGCGCTCGCCACATGATTCGGGGCTATGGTGCCCCCAAACAGTATATTCCGGCTTCGCCCTTAGTCGAAGACAGTTTTTTTCGGGTGAATGGCCGGCCAGCAGTCGTGGGCCAGTGAGTGAATCGCAAGTAAAGGCGGCGCGTCGAGTGTAGCGGGGTCCGTCCGTCCGTACTGGCGGCGGGCACTCAAGCGAGACAGCGCAGCTCTTTCTCGCTCCAATCCGCTGACTACACCGTGTACATGCCGGCGACCTGTCGTGAACGGCGGACGCCGCAGGGCGTCAGCGACACTGCCTCGGTCACGACGTAGCCAGTGTAGCCGACCGACGATACGGTGATGTACAGCGCTGACTGTGGACGTCGTCGCCGCCGACGGCAACATCCGACTGAGTCCGTGCGCTTTCGATCAACACGGTAACAGGTGAGCTACGTTGTCGTCAACTCAGCATTACAGGTACAGCCCGGTCCACATCAGCACCGACGTCGAAGCAACACTGTTGCCGTTTTGGCAACAATATCGAAGCAACGTTCGACTTTGTCGAAGCAATATTCGACTTGGTCAAAATGTCGAAATTCAAACGCAAAACTCGTTCGACATTGTTACCGTTTTGGCAACAATGTTGAACGTTGCTTCGACATTGTTGCCAAAAATGCAACAGTGTCGAAGCAACGTTCGACTTTGTAGCATTCGACAATGTTGCTTCGACATCGTATCTCACATTGTAGGGAACTTTGCTCTTCCAGAAGCCCAAAATCGGACGAATCGGCCAGCGCGCGGGCCACGC
>Ga0209780_1001279_pt1 | contig 16221 bp, 14 predicted proteins | sample WorMetexBAHAMAS2_FD_187384 | JGI IMG/M metagenome (GOLD analysis project Ga0209780, IMG submission 187384) | Marine gutless worms symbiont microbial communities from Max Planck institute for Marine Microbiology, Germany - Inanidrilus exumae... | ecosystem: Host-associated > Annelida > Digestive...
GTGGTTAGCTACCACCGAACCAATGCAGCAATTGTGGTGTTTTACAGTGTTCTCGGCGGTCTTTCTGGGCGCTTTTTCCTGAAAACTGCCCATCACTTCTGCAGCATTATTTGATCACTGCGTGAACACACGGCTGCCAGTCCCGCCACACATGAGATCAGGAGATCATTCGGCGACACCGTCTGCCCTCTCCTGCAAATCCGCTTACCCACTCACAGCAGGGACAGTATTGGCACTGTACTTAGTGAGACCGTCACGACGGTTTCTCTTAGTGCGCCCTCACCGTAAGCAAGTATGTAAGTAAGTTTATTGAAACAGACTGGCAGCTTTGCAGCTGAATAGATAAATACATAATACAATGATAAAAGCAACAATATACACAATACATTACAATACGCGTGCATTGAGCAATTAGCGCATTCCAGGACAACCAGAACGATCTTGAAAGCCACAACATCCAACTGTTTCCAATTAACAACCCTAGCCTTGACACGGACCAATATTTGCCACCAGCACCGCGGTGGCATGTCAAGAAAACATCGCCACCGACCGAGTTGCAAATTCCTGCCACCGTAACAACACTAATCTTAGACAACACTCAGTAGACTACATACATACACACCTATGCCATTAAAATTAGCACAGCATTGTTACTGGCAAGCAATAGATATATGGGCCTAGAATTTCTCAGCATTACACCATAACTGGTTTTCCCAACTTCACTTTCACTTTTCATATCAGTCAGTTACTAGACTGTCAGTAACCCTAATTCCAACCGTAACCTTGCAAAATTTAATCAACTGTTCTGAGTGTTCTCTAGCTGTAGTTTCCCTGTTCCCCGAATTTAAAAAATCTGATTCCCAGCCAAAGAGCTATTCCTTGGCCAGTACTCTTTTTTGATCCTGTACAGACTAGGAGGCTGAGTTGGCCTGAATAGTTGGTTATATACCATGGTGGCTATTGCAAATGGTTACCCATCTCAGTACTAACTGGGCTTGACACAGAGCAACTTTGGTTATGTGCATAATAGCGCTATATAAATATGTGTATGATTATGATTATGATGATAATGAATGTTTTCAGGGCGACAGAATGCGGTGCTCGTGCAATATCACGTTCGTTTCTATGGTGAAGAGAACGAGAGAGGCTGGGTGCCTGAATCATCAGTCATCAAGTTCCGAGGACGAAAGGCTTTCGACGAGTATGCTGAACGAATGGTTGCTGAACACCGGCGCGACAGGAAGAGCTTTGCCATTGGTGTTGGTAGGAAGCGTGCGTGGGATATTGCAGTGTCTGAGGCTGAGAAAGTGCACACATTGCCTCGTCGACAGAGAATTGAGGCTTGGATGCCCATTGGAGATTTAGAGATTCCAGCTGAATGCGATGGCAACTCGGAACAGGATTCTGTTGATGTCTGTAATTCTGTCGGCAAATACAGACACAGTCCTAAGGGCAAAAGGTCAAAGAGTGGAGATAGACTAGACATTGCTGGGTTGTCCAAGGCGGACCATATGAAGTTGCCAAAGAGTGTGCCAAACCAGAAGAATGCCCAGTTTGCTGTTTTCTGCCAGAAGCGACGGATTTCACTGAGACTGGATAATCCCAAGATATCTGACGAGGAGATCAGTTCCATGCTGACGGACGAATGGAGGCATTTGGACTCCAAGACGCGAGCCAGGTACATTCCGATGGGTTCTGATGTCATTCACCTGAGTGATGTTATGGTCTCACCTACTGCCAAGTCAGCTACTGATGGTCAGTTGTACTTAGAAATCAAGAGTTTTTTTTTGCTTTTTCAAAATTTAGAGTTTATAGTTAAAAATTATGTGAGCTAAAGATGTCACTGTAGTTTTGTAGACCTTAGTTGTTTCAGTGACTAGCATCTTAGACAGGCCTTGTCTTCTGTTGATCTCTGTCTGTTGCTTTACTGCATTCGTTTTCCTACACTTTATATATGTATTCACAATTTCCAGGCTTTGTAGCCTCCACACGATGATTGGATGGCCTCATGACGCTGTGGTAGCATGGTATATACAATGGCTCTGTGTTTATTTGTCAGTCACAAGTAGGGAGTTCTGTCAAAATGGCTGAATGGATCTAGCTGGTTCTTGGCGTAGAGGCTAGTCTCGGCTTATTCTATATTGTCTTCTAAGGGAATTCGGATATTTCAAAAAATAAGGGTACCTGCGGAACTTTGTCCCAAACTCTGAACTTAGCCGATTTTTCTGCCTTATTGCTATGGTACATCGATCGTTGCAAGTGCTGTCAAGTTAGGTATGCCTACAACTGCCGCCAGTTTATTACTAAGCATTTAACTTTGTTTATATTGCAATGGGCTGTTCGTCTGTGAGACTTGTTCTATTTACTGGGCATCCAGTTCAGCACCAATTTAGCTCTCTGCAGTCGTTCGTGCATTACATGTGATGAAACCAGTATAGTTGTCTTTACTGTAACTTCCAGCTATCTTGTCTGATTGTGTTTGTATAGATTCTTTTCTTTCACCAATGACTTGACACGCCAGTACGTTTACACGGGATCAAATGAGGCAGCATTTAGATGACTATCAATTAGCTGGTTTGTGGAATAGTGAGGGGCAGTTTTCAGGAAACTGCACCCAGAAAGACCGCCGATAACACTGTAAAACACCGCGATGGCAATATTGGTTAACACTGTGAACACTGTGATGGCGGTGTTGGTTTGGTGGTAGCCAACCACTGCGATGGCGGTAAAAGTTCGTTGGTCGTCGTTACTGCGATACCCACTCAGTTTTAGTTGACAAGTAATGTGGCCGCAGATGCCATGAAGTATGCTGACACATACGATTCAATGCACAATATTTACTACTCGGCGCGTTCACGTGTCAGCGTTGCATCCTAATTGTGGTAAACAACTAAACATCGAAATCGGACATAGGAATTTTTTTGCCTAAATATTGGAACATCTGACATCGGCCGTTTTACCTGAATTGGCCGTTCTCTAGTGTCGTCCTCTGGTAATGTTGAAACTTTGTGTTAACTGTTAGTGAAATGTTTGCAGAGCTGCAGAAGGCTGTAAAGAAACCGTCAAAAGCTGTACCACTGACGCAGCAGAAGATGCCAGATGTAAAACATGTGGTAAGTCTGTATATCTGAATTTTTAGGTTGACTCCAAGTAGACCTAATAAAGTCGGTCTCAAATGACTTTCCGTACGTTTGTCCATCCACAAAAAGTTCCTCCGATTTCAATGAAATTATGTTTGTAGGTAGAGGTCGATGAGTGATGCATGACGATATGCAGTATGACCAGATCCAAGGTCAAGGTCACGAGCTTTTCAAAGTCGGAAGTTCGGCCATTTTCAAAGGCTATTTCCTCCCCCATTTATAACTGTGGCTGGCAAATGACCACGGATTCTTAAATCAGGCACTACCAAAAGTGTGTCGGGCCGGAATTTTGATTTTGATCCTAGTTTTTGTGTCACGTGACTTTGAAGTTGGCAGTAAGTAGGAGTCGACCGCCAGTCCCATACAAGGCTAATTTATTTTCAGAGTAATGCGTATAGTGACGTGGATCTTGACATTGACACATCCTAACTGTACTGCATTCGGCCACGCACTGACGCTGATGCCGTCGTTGCCTGTCATCAGCTGCTGCTGCTGCCGCCACGCCTTCCCAGTTGAGTTCCTTATTCCTGAGGTCGTTCATAAATATCATAACTCTTGCTAATAAATACTTGCCTTTGCATGAATGTATCCGTTAACACTACGTGTGATTTTCGTTTGTCAATAGTTACTCTGACATCGCCAAGTCAGGCCACGTCTCAACAGAGAAACCTGCTGACGATGGGAGGCTGAGTTGGCATCGGAGCCTATTACATACCTAGTTGGTATACCTGTAAATGGTCACCCATCTAGGTACTAAGTGAGCTCAGTGTAGATAACTTCATTGGTGTGTGCAGTGCCATTTCTGTGAGGCCAAACCACCACCTGTCTCTGGAATTGTCTGGAGCATTTTTAAGAGGTTATCTGAATGTTCTTCTTCACAGACACACAGCTGGAATTGCTGTCCCAGTGTCGCACTCTACATAGCTGTTTTGTTGTGCTGACACCATGAAGTATCCGTTAAAAATGTGTCGCAGTAACTGTTAGTATTCTGTTTGTTTTCGGCCAAATGATAGCTCCAATTGTTCTTATTCGGCTGAATAGTAAATTCCCCGTGTAATACAGCGCTACACCATTTCGATCGATTGCGTGGAAAGAGTCATCTTGTAAATGACTTACTGTGTGTCTTGGAGTACATTAATTTCTGCTCTCTTACTGGTTACAGACTGGGTGGCTGTGCATTGGTTTTCATCAACAAAATTTTGTTGATGAAGACCAACACACAGCTATGAAGCCAAGCATCTTTGTGTCTAGCTTCTGTCTTACAAGTCTCCGCTGCCGCTGACAGACATGGCGACGCAGTGACTCAGGCCCACCGTGTTGTACACAGATCTCAACGGTTAGTGTGATAAACTGGTGACTGAGACCGTCACCAGTTTACCACACTGACCGTCCACCTAAGTTGTTAGCACCTGAGATGATCAGCCATTCCAGAGATATGGTTGGTGCCTGTCAAAATTTAAATGGTTCACGTGACCTAACCACACCCCTTACAGTGATGGTTTACCATCCATGGGCTAGCACTTGCTACCATCAACCTACCTACCAAATTCGAAGCCTCTATATCCACTCACTACGAAGATATAAAAGGCAATACAAAATGTCGAAATGGGGGTGGTTTGGGGTAGTTAGGAGTAACTCAAGGTAACTGGAAATAGCATCGAGCACATACGAGTTCCTATTAGCATTCCATAGTAACTATGTCCCTATCTTGCACCATTTCTGAGATGTAGCAAAATATATTGGTCAAAAATCGCCGTCTTAACCTACCCAAATTCTGTTTGGTGCCCCGTTGGGGGTGACCCTGTTGGAAATGTGCTGAGATTTTTGGCATAAGAAAATGAGTCCCTGGGCTGTCGTATGGTGTTGTTTGGGTGATCCTGCATTTTGCCATTTTGGTACAGTGCCGGCTTGTGACAGATGGACGGACGGACACATAACAACAGCTAGTACCGTGCTAGCATAGCGTCGCATGGGTAAAAACTGAAGCTTTGCATCTTGCTGTCTGTGTTGACGTGCAGAAAGATAAATCGAGTGATGCAGTTGAGCGCAGGAGAACAAGAAATGACATAGCGAATGACAAAACTCAGCGAAATGATCGTGAAACACGGAGCAGGACAGTGTCATCTGAGAAACCACCACACGATGGCAGATCAGAAACAGTAAGTAACTTACTCAGTAACCTATCTTGCTGTTCACATTTGCGGTGTAAATTGATTTACATATTTAACGGTTTCTCCACATACTCGTTTTGTTTTGTTTTTTATTTACTGCTTTTTGGTGACGTTTCGTTGGGTTTTTCCTCTACTGGCTCATCCATGTTGTAGGCTGCTACATAATGGGCTGGCTTGATGTTGTTGGTGATATCTTCTAGAGTAACGAAAGTTTAGGTACACTGGGATAGTTGTGTGCATCACATTACCTGATAGAAAGAGAATTTATCCTTGAAACTAGGAGCTTATATAGTTTTTTGTTTAATATTGATTTGCATTGCTACATGTAACTGCTTCTTAGTAGTGTGGGGCAGTTCCTAGGTGGCATGGTGACCCAACAGGTAGAGCATTGCACGTGCGATCAACAGCTCGTGGATTCAATTCTACTTGGGGCAAAGCTGTGTAACAACCTTGGGCAAGTTGTTCACACCTATGTGCCTCTGTCACCAAGCAGTATAACTTGGTAACGGCCAAGGGGCGGTGATGCTCTGTGGCTGGGAAGGTAACCAAAGGCCTGATGGAAAGTAGGCCTAATGGCAGCCTACTGCCGGATGGATGACTTATAGCCTGCGGGCTGACTGCCTGTACACTGGGATCAGCTCTGGGCCCAATGCTCGGTAATGAGTATGGGAAGCCGTTACCTTTTTTAGTGTGGGGCAGTATGGCAGTTTGTTTTAGTGGTAATGATGTCACACACATCATCAAAGTTACTCTGCACAGTTAGCACTGAGATGGATGATGGTTGTTGGGTATACCATGTTCGTATGTAACCAGCCACCCAGTCAAATTCACCCTCGTACCTCTGGGTGCAGTGGCAGTACTGTTTGGCTTGGAATGTTACCGTAGATGTGGCGATGCATTGGCTATATGCCACAGAGTCTGGTACATATGTGCTGCTGATTGGGTCGTTGACCCATGAAAGAGATGAGCAGCCAATGCATGCTCATCTGTTTGCTACATCACTGTTTACCTCGCTTTTTTGTGGATGCCGATGTTAACTGTGTAAAATGCCTTTGCAGCATATTTGCAGCGATGTCACTCGATCATTACATTTTAGTAACTAGAAGTAGTCGGCACTCACAAGAGTTTATTGACTCACGCCAGCAATGTTTTTGTGACTCGTGAAATGATCTTCTGACCCAAAATAAATGAGAACTCATCTTCAAACATTTGTGTGTCAAGTTTGGTGATTCGAGCTGCTCTGGATTTTGAGATATTGTGCGCATAAACAGACAAGGCCGATTTTGCAACCCATATCTCAAAAGATATAAAAGCTCTTGAAAGCGTCCAAATACGCTTCACAAAAAGACTCCCGGGAATGGAAAAACTAACATTTCATCAGCGTTTCAGTATACTAGAATTAGATAGTCTTGAGTTACGTCGTGTGCGTGCTGATTTATTATTTACCTACAAACTGGTGTTTGGTTTGATAGATGCTAGTCTGCATGACTTTTTCATACCACGCTTCAACAAATGTAGACGAGGTCACTATTATAAACTGTACCTCTCAACCTGCAAATCAAACATAAGATCTAATAGTTTCAACTACAGAGTTATACAAAAATGGAACTCACTGCCAAGTAGCACTGATTTTACATCACTTAAAAGATTTTATAAATCCCTGGCTTTTGAATTACTGCTCCCATATTGCAAGGTATTTTTTATCTAGTTGTTCGTAACACGTATAGACAGTTTTATGTTTTTTTCCTGTTTTATATTTATGTGCATGTAGTTTAAACGATTTCTATGCCAGTATCTATTTCATGCATATCAATGTAAGTGGCCTATCAGTCCTTTTGTTTAAGAAATTGATATACAAACACAAGTCACTGTGGTAACCGTGCTGTCAGCATTGTTGTTGTTGATGGTTCAGGTGGAAGAAGAAACCGTTGTACGGAGACGAAGCAGTCGAGAAATGAAAAACAAATCTGCAGCCAAGAGTCCGGATGTTGAAACATTGCCATCAAGAGATAACAGTGCCATGGTAATTGTTGTGTCTGCCTCACGTCGGCCATGTTGCCGTTTGTGTTTCTGTCAGTCATGGGTGGATTTATATGAAATGTGGGGATTAGGTAGATTATGGATAGAGAAGAGTTAATTAAATTTTGGAAGGTTAGGGCTAAGGTTAGTGCACCTGTTTCTCGCCGGTGACAATGTGGTACTGATTTCAATATGGCATGATGGAGGTATGCACTCTGTTTTGATTGTACCGTGGTTTTCTTAGTGTAATTGCTAGATGGGTCATAGTCTCACTGCCATGCCCACAGTTGGGCGAGATTAATTTCAGTAGGATCTGTAAAGCATCTTGTTTATCTGGTGTTAGCATTTCCTTCATCGTGTATTAGAGGTGCTCTGCATAATTGTGCTGTATAATATTTACTTAATTTCTTTCTCAGTTACTTACTAATGATGATGATGATGATGACAATGAAGTTGTTATGGATGATGATGCATAGAGATGTCGTGATAGCAAGGACTTGTATCACAAAGAAGAAACTGTTGCTGTTACTTTTCCGCCAAAGAAACGACTACGCAAGTCTGTCACAGCTGATGACAGCAGTGTTAGACCTGCTGCTAGCGGCAAGGTGACAACAGTTATGTCCATTTGCAAATTTGTGTAGTTTAATTTACCTCTTTTGACAACAGTGGGGCTGGGTGTGGACTGGTGATGTTGATGCCCCATGTGGGCTCGGGGCAATCCCCCCTTATCCCTTCACTTCCCCACCTTTTACTCTATATTTTAGTATCTTATACTTTTCCCTTTTTTTCTTTCTTACTTGCTTCATCTATTTTTTCCTTTTCCATCCATTCCCAGTTTCCATTCTACCAGAATAATCCCACTCCTTTTCCAGGCCGGATGTTGTAGGAGGCAACGAAACCTGGCTTTAGGTTTTTGTGTTGATTTTGTGTTATATGCATTTTTTAGTTAAGGATGCATGCTTGATTTTTTTGTATTTAATTTAGTTTTGTCTTTCGATGTGATAGTTGTCTCCCCCTATGGTAGCCATAGCATAATAATATAAATAAACGAGCCTCTTGATCCCTTTTCTTTTTTTGGGTGGCTGCTGAACAGATATATTGCTGATATATTGTTAATATATTGCTGAACTTCCTTTACTGAGTAAGCATAGCTCTTCACCTCGGCCTTTCGTCTCTGATATATAGGGATGTCAGAAATACGCGAATATGCTATTTCCGCATATTTAGTTCATTTCCGAATTTTCCACGTATTTTAGCAAAATGCACATATCACATATTTTTTTCTGCATATTTTGGCCTTTTGTACAAAGAATATTAAAATGAAGGATATTAAAATATCATTTTCTAATACTGTTATTTTGAATAATTAATAATAAATATTCGTTGTGAACTAAATATGGCAGGTGATTATACTAAATAGAAGCATACTAGCAACGCACAGTAGAGCACAGTTAGTAGATGCGTTTTTCCAATTTCCGTTGCTGTGGTTAAACCCGAACGTATGATGTCAGTAATATGCGATCGCGGGCTATTTCCGCATATTTCTGCCACATATTTTGCATTTCTATGTTGCGTATATTTGGAAAAAATTCTGCGTATTTCTGACATGCCTAGATATAGCCATATTTGTGCTGAAAAGAGACGTTAAACTTCAACTAACTAACTAACTGCGGATGTTGACAAAATTTGACATCGCGGGATAGTTGATGTGGTGTCACATATGTCAACAAAATTTGACAGGTCAGTAATGACTTAATCTTAGTTCACTTGTTAAGTATTTAAAATGTGAAAAGTAAAAGAAATTTAGTTGGCATCAGAAGTGTTAATGTACATATGTGGATGTCTGACACTGATAGGCAAAGACAGCTGCTGAAGCGGACAGTGGTGACGATGAAGGTGATGAGAGTGATAGTGATGCTGCCGTCACGTGCCAAGTGTGTGACAAGCCGGTGACATCCACTGCAGACAGTGTCCAATGTGCTTCGCGGTGCAGTGGGATATTTCATGGCTCCTGCGTAAAACAGTCATCAACGACTGACAGTTCGTTTGAATGCAGCGAGTGTACCGCGGGTAATTGTTGACTGCAGTTGATGTGTAGGTATTTTGGTGCTGTTGGTTTTGTGACAGGAGACGTGTTAGTTGTCGTGTGTCAGATTAGGATAGGCTGTTTTCGTTGGTCGTTTTTCATTCACAGGACTTTTATCCGCTGTCCTGCATAGGCCACACCCACATAACTGTCACACGTGAAGTTTAGGCTACATTTTCACAACCAAATGTTGACAAATTTGTTAATAAACTTTGCTTTGTTTTCATAAATCACTCTTGATTGTGAAAAATGTTTTGTTTCTTATTCATCAGCCATACCAAGTTATACTGTGTGGAGTTGGAAGCAGCAAACTCAAAAGGAAATTCTAGGCAGTTATTCATTCCGGATAGTCAGATCAATGACTTGAAAGTGCCAGCCACGTCTGCAATGTATCCAGTCGGCAACTGGCAAAAATTTGACTGAAGCTGCACAAATTGCAGACAGATGGAAATGATACTTCTACCACGATGAAAGGAATTGAACAAGAATATTGGGAGTAAGAGCGTCCACCACTTCGTTCCAAGGTTGCTCGTGCCATCCATCAGACAGCAAGTCGCAAAGAAACAGGTCCTGATGATGTCCCAGCAGAACTGTTCAAAGCAGGAGGAGAGACCGTACTTGACAGAATGCACAGAATGCATGTGGTGATCTGGGAAACTGGCGAGTGGCCAGAGGAATTGATGTTCTCCACGTTCATCCCACTTCCTAAGAGAGGTGATCTTAGACAGTGAAAGGATCTGAGTGAAGACTGAAACAGAAATTGCAGACTATCAGGCGGGATTCCGACAAGGAAGGGGGTCGAGACCAAATCACAACTGTTCGAATACTGATGCACAAGGCACGCGAGCACCAGCCACCTCTCTATGTGCTTTGTGGACTTTATGCAGGCATCTGGCTCGATCTCCCATGATAAGCTCTGGGTGATTATGATGGACATGGGACATCATCTGCACTTGATTGATTTGCTGGCCAAACTGTACAGGAAACAGCTCGCTAAGGTCAAAATAGCAGGAACAAGGAACACTGTAGGAATGATTTCATGGTACGAAAGGAGTCCGACCAGGTTGTGTCCTTTCCCAGTACGTGTTCAACATCCTATCGGAGATGTCACGAATCTTCGCTGCGCTGATGACATCATCCTGTTGGCCACTTTAGAGGCAGAACTATAGGAGCTGGTGGATCGCCTAGACTGAGTCTACCGTAAATAGAGCTTACTCATCAACGTCGACAAGACAAATGTAATGGCGAGCAACGGCATGGCGTGCCACATAATCATTCAGAATGAGCCACTGGAGCAGGTACATTCCCGTACCTTGTGTCCCTGATTACAGAAGATGGTGAGTGTATGACGGAATTCCGTACCAGGTTAAACTAGGGCAGATGATCGGGGCATCACTGCAGAAAATATGGAAAAGTCACAGCATGCCGATTTCAATGAACATACGACTGATGAAAGCGCTAGTGTGGCCTTAGCAACGTACGGCTGTGAAAGCTGGACACTCAAAAAGAATGAAGAAACACGTCTTGACGCCTTTGAGATGAAAGGGCTGAGAAATTCTGCGGGTTTCATGGACAGCAAAGAAAACAAATGAGTGGGTTTTTAAGTTGGAGAAAAGAGGGAACTGTTAGACACTTTCAGTGCAAGGAAGCTAGCATACTATGGTCACACCATGAGGAAACAAGGGAGTTACCTGAAGAAAGAGATAATGCAAGGAACAATGCCAGGTGCACACAGGTGAGGAAGACCACGTACGGCCTGGACAGAACATTAGTATGTGGACAGGACTCCTCATGGAAGAGTCGATCAGTATGACAGAGGAGAGAGATAAATGGAGGAAGTACTTGCACAGTGTGGCCATCCCTTGGTTCGAGGACGACTAAAGAAGAGAACAGACACATATTCTCTGGTGTCATTTTTTTAGCCAAGTTGCACCTTGTATCCGATATGACGTATTGTGTGTAAAATCAAATAAACCTGCCATTTTGTTTTATTTTATTTGGTTACATGGCTAAATTTCTCTAGGAAAAGTTCTGGTCAGCTTTTATCGTTGTTTTTCTCAGTTCATCTTATGATTAATGAGATGTCAGTGTCATCTGCTGTCTCATTTGACGTCAAGATTTATTGTGTCTCGCATCTGATATGTCAACATTCGCAGGTTATTACCAAAAAATTTTCAACTGTTAAGAATTTTTTGCAGTGTTGAATTTTGCACAAGATATTCTGTTGCATCTTGTGTTTTTATATTTCAGTTTTTATACATGAGTGATATATGATAGTACACGATTTCTGTGTCAATTTTGAGACTTGAATTCGTGTTGCTATATGTTTGTGTTTTTGCTACTGCCATTTCATGTTTAATTTGATGACAAAAGTGTGTGTTACAGGTAGGATCAAGTGCTTTGTTTGCAAAGCTGTCAACTCAGAGGCAACCGTCAGATGTACAGATCAGCTATGTCATCAGGTGTATCATGTGACGTGTCTCCGCAGCTTTTTGCCACCCGATGAAGCAGCAGATGAACAGGCGTTTGTATGTCCACTGCATCAGTGTGCAACTTGTCAAGCTATTGGCAAAACTGCATTTGCCGGTTTGTAGTGTTTCAATCCTGTTGTTTGTGCTAGTAATAATAGGCCTATCTGGTATGCACCTGTGCCAATTTATGAGCCATTTTCCACTTAATTTCCTGGTGAACATGGGCTGTCTAGTTGCTGATGCTTAAAACTCGTATGGTGTGATACAAAATGTTTATCATGTGCTGAGAAGCTGATGTGGTATGTTGAAAAGTTCTTCGAACTTTAACTGATGTTATCAGTTTGGTGCAGACATTTTTTAACCTATACTACAGTCTCTCATTGTGTTTTTAATAACCTGTTACTTGGAAATGTTTCAACGTTGACTGTTATTTTGTGCTGAATTGCGTACTCTTTTAAGCGGCTGTGGAAGATGCACAGTTGTTTCTTTTGTAGTTGAAAGTCTTGTGCTTGGTTGCAGATGGTGACTGTGACGTCTACTTCCAGTGTGTGCGCTGTCCAACGGCATACCATGCCGACACACAGCAGAAATGTGTTGCCGCCGGCAGCCAGAGTGTCGGCGGACTGAACATTGTGTGTCCTCGACACTTTGAGCCGGTGAAATCCAACACACATCACTCGCGAGTTCATACTACATGGTGCTGCATTTGCCAGCTAGGTAGTTTTCTCTCACTGCTGCAGCACTTTTAGATGTAATTAATAATTTAACGGTCGTCATTCTTATCTGAGCCCGGTGATCGTCTCTGATATAGCCGTATTAGTGCTGAAAATGGACATTAAAGTGAAGTTATTTTCTTTGCTGCTGGACATGATTGGCGTTTGGCCAGTGTCAGTCAAGTTGCTTGGCCACTTATCTTCACTTGTTCTCTTCCAAGAACACGTGACAGAAGAAAAATGAGGCTAACTAAGGTTCACCTGGTAATGATTGATGTCCCACTCAACACAAAATGGGCAGTTTTGGAGCCGTTCTTCTTTCCAGTCTCTTGGCATAGTACCTTGAAAACTGAACGTAATTCAAGAACAGGAAACATTTACCAGTAACGCAAAACAAAAACAAAACCGTTCAGAGCCCATAGTGGACAGGTTCACCTAGTAGAGTGCTGTTAAAACAGCGTGATGATGGTAATGCTGATAGCGGAACATGTATGAATAAGTTATCCATGGTTGTTACGTGGCGTTGGTGTGCTGGAATTGAAGTTGAGACACCTTAAGTTACAAGCGGTGATACGGTACCTTACATACTATGAAACAGAGGCTTGGTGAAGCTTGGCTGTCGTGTCTGAAACTGACTACTTACAGCAGTTGAACTGATGCATTTGTCTCACACTAAGTGTGTACATAACGTGATTGTAGGTGAAGAGTTGAGAGGCTGTGAGCTGTGTCCTGTCTCCTACCACGTCAAGTGCCTGCCAACTTCATCCAACCCACAGCTTTGTGCTGCATGCCATCAAGGCCGACCTTGCCTCTACGGAGATATGGTCTGGGTCAAGTTCGGCAGCTACCGGTATTACTCACAGCCAGTAGATGATGCAGTTTTGTAGTTACCAAGTTTTTAATTTTTTGGTAAAATGTTCGTAATTAATATGTTATATTATACAAATTGCTTTCCTGTCAGCAAAACAAAGAGCATGCATCCCATGAGAAACATGCTTCAGTTATCCCGAGAGGTTCTCTGGAGTGACTGCAAAAAAGACAGGTTAATTGAAAACTCACAATAGTGGTATTGTATGAGTTGCCAACAAATTAAAAAAATATAAACCGATTAGTGCAGGAAACCAGAACCAGCCCATGTAGCTCAGTGGTCAATGCACTTGGGCATCATGTGCAGTGGAGCATGACGCGCCTTAGGAGCCGGGTTCAAAGCTCGGTCCAGGAACATCCGCCTTCCACGAATGGCACAAGTGCCAATGCTCTTGAATGACCTTGAAGGTCACTTTTGTTGTTTGAAACCTTTCTGTTGTTTGAAACCTTTCTAGCTCCCATACCTCATGAAACATAGCATGAATTTACTAACATAGCTAATCCCTTTGTGATAGCTGAGCTTTTTGTTAGTTAGTGTACAAGTGTCAAGGAACTGACGTCAAGTGTCCCGTGACTCGGGATTCTGATGGTGGATGAGGAATGAATGAGGCAGTGGGTGATCCTTCCTCGCTGGGCGAGTGCTCTGACAATATTGGTCGGATGACAGGAAGGAAATGCATCTGTTAACAACCGATGTCACTCATTCCTGTGCCTTGGCAAACTCAGGTTCACCTCAAAAACAGCCGTTAAACAGCTTTGGTAGAATCGCCTCCGATTTTTGTTGTTGTTGTTTTTTTGCATGTTCTGGTTAGATGTCTACCCTATACAATTTGGACTGACTAGATAACTGGCCATACAGTTACGATTGAAGGCATCGAAACTGAAAATGGGTCATGTGACCCTGACTATGCCACTTTTGGGGGTGGTTTGTCATCCACAGGCTAGGATTTGATACATCAGACTAATGTTGTTATTTTTCATTACTTTTATTGAATATTCTGCCATTTATATTAGGTTCCTGTTTATATGATTTCACTGTAACATGTAGATGGTGGCCAGGAGAGATTTGCTTCCCGGAGGATATTCCAGGGAACATTGCAGAAAGGCCACATTATGTCGGGGAATTTGTTGTCTGTTTTTACGGCTCGCATGATTACCTGTGGACACATCGAAGAAGGTTTGGATCATTTGTTAAGTTTCTGAATTGTGATTGAAGCAAAATGGCAGAAACTGTTGTTGACATTTGTGTCTGTGTTACTGAATTTGTCAAGAGTATTGCTTTTGCATATACAAAAAATGTCAGCATTTTTACCAGATGTGGATTGTTTATTAGTTTTGTGTTATTTATACAAAAGTGCATTAAACGTGTATTGGTTAGGCCTTCTGCACATTGTCGTCATCATCTTTTATTTGAATCACTAAGCATTACTCATACATAGTCAGTAACCTTTAGAGTAGCTTAAAATGTGCTGTGTCTGTCAACTGCTTCAGTGAGTATCTTGTAGTGGTGATGCACTTAGTCAAGACGTGATCTATCGCACTATAGGACAGTTTCACAAACGACTGTCGCTCGTTGCTGCAACCGGTGGAGGACACATTGAGCACCGCTTTGACTAATGTTTTTGGTGCTACACATACATTATCATGCTTATGCGATTTTTTGTAGAAATAAAGAACTTAAGAAACAAAAGTAAATAGTCCGGTTCATTCTGCACCACTCTGTATTAAGCAAGAAAAATAACAAGGCAGTCGTAGACATGAGACTTCACCCGCGGTGTGCAATCCCACCCCCCTTTGCGGCTGATAAGACTTGTCCCATGCTTGCGATCAAGCGTCTATGTTATCGTATGCACGCCACAGCATGGACCAATCCTGTTCACAATTCATAGTGGCGTTAGGCTTGTCGGGCACATGTTTTTCCCCAAAAATTGCCCCTTCCCCTTTGGGGATCATCACCCCATGTAACATACTGTTCCTTGGGCCAAGCCGATTTGTCCCAAATGGCATCTCAATTAGTTAAACCGTTTTTATATGGGTCGCCAATGCTATGCTGCACAATGAATTGTCGGTAGGAAAGAAAACCTCCAAAACTGCCCATCCCCCTAGGGATTTCATCATCCTGCCGGAGGAGGACTGAGCCACGGCCATAGGCAACATGCACAAAAAACTTGGTAAAGATTGCGCGTGCGGTTCCGGAGATAGCCTCACACACAGACAGACACACACACGGACGTGTTCATCACAGTGCTTTGCAACTGCTCCCGCTGATGAAGTAACAATTGTATTTCACAAATACAATAATTGAGAATTTATAACTGAATGCATTACTAAATGCATTTTGCAGCTTATCATTGCTGTTTTGAAATTATTAGGCATTATGATGTTGCTTTTTGTTTGACAGGGTTTTTACTTTTAATGACAAAGATCCCTGTTGTCGTGACTTCACGTCATCTTCTAAAGGTATCCCAAAAGACTTTGTCGCAGGTGTGTACATTTGCAGTTGTAGCTTTTGTCATTTATATTATTCCAAATGTTTTTTACTGGTTATTTGTACAATTTGAGGTAAAAAGCAAACCATTGTCCAGTGAGGATAAAAAGATGTGAGATTGGCTGGGAAGTACGTTTCCGAAATGACCTATTTTGTGTCGGATGGGACGTAAAACCTTAATTCGATCAACATTGTGCCAGTTTGTAAGGATGTACTGTATATATACTCATACCAGTGATGTAATTAAGACCATCTCTTGCAGACCG
>Ga0209780_1001280_pt1 | contig 16209 bp, 12 predicted proteins | sample WorMetexBAHAMAS2_FD_187384 | JGI IMG/M metagenome (GOLD analysis project Ga0209780, IMG submission 187384) | Marine gutless worms symbiont microbial communities from Max Planck institute for Marine Microbiology, Germany - Inanidrilus exumae... | ecosystem: Host-associated > Annelida > Digestive...
GTGCGATACATGGGCGGCGCCAGAAATCTGAAGTTGGGGCACTGTGGGGGCAAATGAAAGAACACAAAGGGGGCAGTTGCCCTCTTTAGCGCCATCCATGGTGCGAGGTGCAGGCCGGCTTACTAGAGAGTAGAGACCGCCAGTAGATGTATATTTGTCAGTATTCAGAGACTCAGAGTAGACGAAGATACGAAGATTAACTATTTCAGAGTCTATCGTTGTAGTGTGTCACACAGCTAAAAATTAACTTGGCAAGATTATATATATATGTACGCAGCGTCCTTCTGTGTCAGGTCATCCTGTCTACTTTCTACTTTGAAAGTTTGAATGATCAGTTCTGGTAGCCTCAGCCTGTAATTGTCGACTACAGCATGCTTCCGAACAACTTCATTTATTACTTCTAAATATAGGCCTAATTGACACGTGATGTAAACATAAATAAACAAGTGTTGGGGTTTGTGTTGATTGTTAGTAATATGGCAAGTTCGGAAAACTTACGATTTGTCGAGGTTATCAGTAATTTGCAAAGTGTTGTCGACCAGATAAAAGGTGATATCTTCGAGTGTTGTTTCGTATAACCTTGTGCAAGGCGGGCAATTTAGTGGCATGTGTGGGAACGTTGAGCGATAATAGGGGTTGTCGTCGTTGTGTATCCAATTTAAGTCCAGTTTATTCGCAAAATGTAAGACTTTGTGTTGATTTTTTTAAGCTAAACATTAATTAATTTTTCACTAAATTTGAGCTTGAATGCATAATGTATTAAATTTTGTTCTTACTTTTGTTTTATATGATGTTTACACTACTGCCGGTATGATGCCAGTCTTGTTAGTATTATGAACAGGCAGTAATATAACATGTTTGCCTGTAACTTGCTCGATTTTTGTCATTTTGTAGATACAGATGAAAGAGAAAGAATTGATCCCAGTTTTACACTTGAAGCTTTCTGGACGAGGATTGGTAATACAATAGATCATTGTTGTTTTATTGGCTGCACAGTTGACAACTGTTCGTTACATAAATAGGCAGCTTATTAAAATGGGTCCGTTGTTGCTGCATTGGTTACTGGACAACCCACGATTGCCAACTCGCGGACATGTCAACTTGCGGATGCTGCCTTTATCAATAGTTGTTTGTTTCTGTGAGTATTTTGAAACACTGCAAATGAATGAATACAATAACATGAATAAGTAAACTACTCCAAAACCAAAGCCCACAAAAGACCCGCAAAGCATTAGTTATTTTCAACATATTTATAGCTACTCCTGTTGGTGGCATCTGCAAGTTGACTAGTGTGCAACCTGACTAGTCTGCAAGCTGGCAGTCGGAGATTTGGCATTAGTCAAGGTTGTAGTTGTTGTCTATGTGCTTTACCAGTACTTAAAATTTCCTACCTAATACACCATAGCTAAATAACATTATAATGTTAAGCTTGTGCTGTAGTTTCTGGTTTGTGATTTAATTACTATTTTTGTCTTGATTTTGTTATTGATATGGATATTATTTCACCCATTACAGGAAGAATTGTGCTGTGTGTCTTGATTTGGCTTTCTCCATAACGCTTATGATGTTCTCTTTCTAATCATTATGTCTGTGAGGGGCGGGGGCACTATTCCAAAATATTTGGGTGGGCCAATGCTGGAATCCAGGATGAAGTGACACTTTCAATGACACCGTTACCCCAACATTAAGGTGAAACAAATCGGCAATGATGGTAATGATGATTGAGGCAATCAACTTAGGTTCTGCCTGCTGTCATACATGGTGTGGTCCCTGTGCAATGGTTGAGTTTCTTATTGGTTTCTTTTTGGAGTCATTTCTGACAGTGGATTATTTTGTGATGTATTCACTGAGTGTATTTGAGACAACTGTATTTATACCTTTACCCGACAGTAACAGAGAAAGCATTTGGACTATCTGTCAACCGTGTCTGTTCCTTCATCTGTTAGTTTGTCCAGACAGATCTTTTTACCACCATATCTCGTTAGTGGCTTAAGCTGCCACAAAAGGCTACCAGTTGGAGAACACTGTTGAATAGTAGCAATTATATTAAATTAATTGTATTAATATTATATCAGCATTAATTATATTCTTAAAGGTTAGAAATATCAAGTAATATGGGTCATGTTTTTGGGATAGCCAATTACATTGTGATCCTCCCAACCAAAATCTGGTGTGCTGTGGCCAACACTACAGCACCTCTATGGTGGTGTTACTTTTATGGTTATTCACTTAATGAATCACTTATTCAAATATGATTTTTCGTACAAGTTTGAAACACTTGACATGATTGACTTCAACCAATATAACACAATCGTGTGGTCCCTCTGCAACAGCTGAGCTCCTTGTCATTCCTGTTTGGAGTCATTTCTGATGGTGGAGTATTTTGTGATGTATTCACTGGCATATTTTTGCACAACTACATTTTAACAACATTTGTTTTCTAATCTTTTTCAGAGATGTGTTTAAAAGCTGTCTCGGCTTCAGCAACTAAACTTAGCCTGGCATTTTCTGGGTCGCCTCTACCTTCTAAACAGGTAAGCGTTGGGTTGATGATACACTACAAAGAAAGTTGCTTTTGATTCATTAGTAATAGTTGGTTACTTTTAGTTGATGGCTAAAAATGAATACCACTGTCCATATAATTTTACCTTTAAAAAAAGTAAATAGCGTGTTTCTGTGTACTAGAAGAATGGCGAAAATAGTGATCAGTTATCAGTCATTGTTTATTGGAAAGTAAACTATCACAAACAACTACAACCATTCTCTGGTTTATTTTGTTGTTCAACGTTTTGATTTGTCCATAAGATGTGTAAACCCCACTGTTGGCGAAGACATGTTTTTGGGCTGTCCTTTTCGTTCATTCATCCATCTGTTTGTCTGTTAGTTCATCTATATTTGTTGTTACTTGCTTTTGTTTTTAATTAATTTATCGTGTTGGTTTTAACTTGTACTGGCACCGAATAGCCTACTTTGTGCTGATGATGGTGCCATTAAGAATCTACTCACTCACTGTTACCACGATATCTCATGAAGGGCTTGAACAATTCTGATAAGTAAAACTGACGGGGAATATTTACAAGCTTCTACTGATGACTGATTAGATATTGTGAGTGAGTGAGTGAGTAAATCAATTTATACACAACGCATTAAAAACAGTCATTAGTGTGCTGGAGCTTCGCCAACAAAAATGTCTTTTAAAGTCATTTGAACTGCCCGAGTTCAATGTCAGGCTTTCGCAGTGTAGCATACTTTCGGACCCGTCACCGTAAAACTCCTGTCTCCGATCCGAGTGTTAGTTCACGTGACAGTGAGGGCATTGGCATCAGCCGAGCAAAGACAGCGCCGTCCGGAGTCAGCGTAGGTCAAAGGTCAAGGTCACGGCAGGCTGTTGAGGTCAAATCTTGTGAGTGCCACTGCCATATCTCGTGAACTGCTTGAGCAATCTGTAAAACTTACGAGGAATAGCCCTTACTTATGACCGTTTAGATTTTGGAGGTCAAAGGTCAAGGTCACAGCAGAACTAAGTACTGTGGTTGTGTAGGCATCCAATCAAAGTTGATGCTTGGGAGTCAAAAGTCCGTCTTGTATTTTGTGGTTGTTGCTGTTTGTAATCAGGAAACTCAGCCACTAATATCTGGCATAGAGCAGTCGTTCTTAGCATTGGTCTCAGCATATTACTCTCTTCCATCGGCACAAGGCCAAACTCTGCGCAGATTACTTGCCGACTCTGTGGTCTCACTTACCAGCTCTATGCAGTGCTTGCTGCGTGCCCTTGACTCCAGGAGTGAAGGTCAAAGGTTCGTTTGAGACACCCTTATTATATTGTTGTGGAATAATTTGTACAGTCAGCATGCTGACACTGGTTGTTGGGTATCTGACTCTTAAAAATGCTGCTTCCCCGTCCCTGCAATAGACAGCATCTGAGCTCTGGTGCTTGTCTGGGGGATAAGAGGGAAGATAATAAGAACTGCTCTGTGCCGTGTTGTGTACGACAGTTGTGCACAATGATACGCACACACATGTGAGCAGTTCTTGCATTTTTGCATACTAGTTAGGTTTAGATTTCTTTTTTTGTGTGTGTTTATTCAGGGTTTGCCTTCTGTATGTTCTTTCATGTTAGCCTAGATCATTTTGTTCTTGTATTGCTCGCTTTTGTTGTGTTGGGTTTAGTATTTTCAGTACTTAGCCAAGAGACTGACTGGGAAGAACGTCTCCGAAATGACCTCTTTTGTGTTGAGTGGAACGTAAAACCTTAATTCAATCTTTAAAATGCTGGTGGAAAATGATTGCTAAAACAAATGTCATCAGTTTATCTACTGGTAATGACGTCATGCTGACATATGTGTGCATGTAATTACTCTATGTTAAGCCCAATTGGTATTGAGATTTTTTGAGATGGTTGGATAACGTCTCAGTCACCCAGGCCAACTCAGCCTGGCCATCCCTCCTTGGATCGGCTTGGTGAGTACTGGAGATGATCTTGGCCATCGCTATGGAAGAATCCGACTGCTGGGATGCTGACGTAGTCGGTTACTGCCGCTAGCTTCCAACATGGATGTAAATAATGGTCACTATTTTCTGGGTGACACGAAGGGAGGAATACATGCTGTTTATAGGCACTCCGTTCTACTGGTTCCAACCGTCTGCACATGCCATATGCGAGACTGTCTAGTGTCTACTATCGGCAGCCAGGCCTTCCCAGTCGCCGGACCTCAAGTCTGGAACAGTCTGCCTGAACATGTCACTTCTGCAGACTCTCTCTGTACCTTCTGCAGCAGGCTAAAAACACACCTAATGCAGTATTCATATTGTTCATATTGTTTGTTTATACTGTCCATGTAGTGGTCGTTGCAGTGGTTTATCCATTTAGACCACTTTAGAAATTGATCGATTTATTGATTGATTGATAGGCGCTGTGTATAAATTTCCTTACTTACTTACCAGTGATGGGCAAATCTCAAGCATACATTTCGGCCCTACAGTAAGGAGGACGACACCTGTTTCAGAAAAGAAAACTGGTCAAAGCAAAGACTGAATATGCATGTTTGTGTGATTGACAGCTGTGCTCGGCAGCTGCAGTCAACAGGGAGTGTCTGGGAGGTGTGTGATAAACTCACTTCACTGCCACGTGGTCAGTTCTCGGTCACTTTTGATACTTAGTCTGTTTGCTAATGTTCTTTCACTGAATAAGATGTGCTTCCGGTCGATCCTCCGTGAATGTGTTACAACTATAAAATGATTGTTGTTGGTCATGTATGTGAATAACACCTACACACATAAAAAAGGTAAAGGCATCCCTCGCACTAATCTCCATTTTGGTTTATGCGCATTTCATATTGCAGTTCCAATAGTCTGGAATTTTTTCTCATCCACCCTTCGTTCATCTGAAACTATAGATAGTTTCCGACAACAACTCAAAACCATCCCTTTCGGTCTGCATTTAACTAGTGACTTGTCCAGCGCTTCGGATTCATTATTCATTCTACTGAATAATTATGGCGCTTGGTCATATTTAATTACTTACTTACTTACTTACTTACTCACTGACTTACATAGTACTTTGTTCCCTTTATGCTGGCTGTTTGACGCTAACAGCAAAGAAACTTGATTACATAGCAACTTCAAGTTTGACATTAGTGCAGTTTTGAAGTAGTTACGCATTTTTGTTTTCCACGTTCATCGCAGCTGGTAAAATGTCGACTTCTGTTGCAGGTTGTTGAAAATGTTTAAATAAGTAAGATTTTTGTACTTTAGCAAATTTTCAAATTGTGATGTCAACAGTCATGTTTATATGTGTACATAGACAACACAAAAGCCGTCGTGACGTTCGCTGACGAAGCTCATCAGCTCGTGTCTGATGCACTCGCGGAACTCATTGAGGTTATTTTGATCATATTTTGTCACATAAGTGTTTGTTAGTGCCACAGTGATGTACTGGGTGAAAGCACGTGCCATCCCGCAAGACTCGGCAGATCAAGAAACGATGAGGCCACGAAGGTAAGTAAGTAAGTAAGTAAAGTTATAGAGCGTGGTTATCGTCATGTGTCATGTTCTATGGTAGAGTTGCCGTCAGTAATTTGACAGGGTCGATTGTGTTACACGAGAGCCAAAAGAATTATCCCGAAGGTTGTCTTCTGAGGAACCCGACCCAGTTCAGACAAGAAGGGCTGATTATGTGTAATTGTGTTTGTGCTAGTGTGAATTGACTGAAGCTACCATCATTCACAGACACACCCACCCGTTATTGAATTTATAAAAGAAACCCATTCTTAACTCTCGATTGTAATGCTTATTATTTTTATGTTAGCTGTATATACTTGGTTTCATCATGCACAGACACACCCCCAGTTATTGATATTTTAAAAGAAACCTATTTTCATCATCGATTGTTTTCCGTTTTATGTTAGCTCTATATCCTTGGTTATACATTTTTCTTTTTAACATTTGTTAGTTGTCACCGGATTTTATTTTTGTCCAACCTTTTCGTGTCGCTGAATAGCCTATAGTGTGCTGATTTGTCGTTAAGAAACAACTCATTAACTCACCATTTCCACACTGATCTTTGATTAATTTCTTGTATTTTGTTTATACACTGGTTCTTAGCCTACTTCTGTTGATATACAAGACTCTTCATGTCCTTTTGAACAGTATCCCACCGTAAGTAAGTAAACTACAAAGGGCATTTTTATAGGGAGTGCAGTACTCACCCCTAATTTAAAGCGCTAAGAATGGCACGTTAACAAGGGATCACACAGTTTTACATGCCACCCACACGTTTATCCATGAACCATCCTGCCTTTACTTTCCAACCGCAGAGCGTCACCGCACTTTGGCCGTTATTCATTTCCCGTCCCGCCGGGGATAGGAGGCTGAGTTCGCCTGGGTGGTTGGTTACATATCGAGGTGGTATTCCCACCCGAAGATGGTCACTCATCCCAGTACTAACCGGGCTCATTGTAGAATAACTTAAGTTAATTGATACTCCGAATGCCATTACCTCAGTGCCAAAGCGCTGTGTCTTCCTCACATGCTCCAAGAGTTTGGAATTCATTACCTGTCAGTATTCGTGAAACTAAGTCACTTACCACTTTCAGACGTCATCTAAAGACATTTTATTTTCAGTCGGCCCATCCCCTTTCGGCTGCCCATCTTGCCTAGAGTATCTTCGTCTATGCGCCCTGATTCTTCTAGACTGGCGCTATATATGCCTTTTACTTACTTACTTACATGGTGGATGCAATTGAAGGCGGAGCAAAGTAGCGGCGTGGAACGAACTGATGGTGACGTAGACCTGCCAGACGAGTTTGTCGATCTGGATATTACTGCGGGTGGTGGTTGGTCTGACGGCGATCGTCTCGTGCTGCGGGCCTGCATCGGTGTCGTGAAAACTGCAGCCTCAGCCATCAGGAAAGTGTTGAACAGTCTGTGTACGCCACTAAAACTAAAAGGTTTCACAGCATGCTTAAAATGGGTGAATTCGATCTTTAAAACTTGAGACCCTTAAAACTACTTGATTTGTAAGCTGTAGTCTTTGTAGATCATACTTGCTAATAATAGCTACTCATTGTAAGGTTTTTGTGTATCATTAGTTGTGGTGTTCGAGTGTATATTTGGATCCACGAAACTGGAATAAGTTGATGGAACCAGTCTATCAGCTGTTTATCATTAGAGTTAATGGGACTTAGGTTAAGGAAGTATGGAGTTATGGGAGAATAGCGAATTAGACTGGTCTGTGTATTGGCACACAACAGGGCCAGACGCATGTGGCAGTGCGATTGTATAGCGTGGGCGAAGTCTGATATCTATGATTGCCGTGTTACCAGTGCTATGTGAAGTTACCGGTAATTTAATTTTGTAGTGTGTTGTTTGCTAAACGTTACAGGAAAGTGTCAAAATCAATCTCGTTGTGTGGCCAGTCACACGATGCACAGCAGACTGCAGAACTTGACGCTTACGTCAAGATGATTCAAGCTGTCAGTCCCGCCGTTGATGATCTTGTGTCGTCACTCTACCCACCTGTCAGCCTACCTGCCGTACGGACACAGGTGAAACTTCTTATTTATGCTTGTATTGTTTATATGATTTCGCCGCCCCGTGTGGGCCAGAGGCAATCCCCCCACCCCTTATCCCTTCACTTCCCCACCTTCTAATCTATCTCTTAGTATCTTTTACTTTCCACTTTTTTCCTTTCTTACTCGCTTCGTCTATTTTCCTGTTTTTCCATCCCTTCCCATTCTACCAGAATACTCCCACTCCATTTCCAGGCCTGATGTCGTAGGAGGCGACTAAACATGTTTTTAATATAGCCATATTTGTGCTGAAAAGGGACGTTACACTCCCAACTGACTAATCTTTTCATGGATTTTTTGTGAAACCAACCAGTCGGGAACATTGTAGTTGGCTGCAGCAGTCGCGCTGCCATGCAGTTATTGAGTATTGAATGATCTTTTTTGCTGCATACACCACAGCATACTCCCAATGCATTTCAATTGCCCCTTCTGATGGGGATCTCGATCCGCATCTAGTACTTGGTTCCTTAGGTCCACATGAGGCAGCCCCCAAACGGCATCTCGATCGCTTCAGCTGTTTTGTACGTTACATCCATATGACCAACACAGACAGACAGTGTTCTGAGTTTGATGATGAAACGTTGTTCAGTATTTGGCAGAGTTATGGGCAGCTGCCAATGCTTTTTTGCACCACCCTGTATGTAGTAATTATGCGCAGTGTGTTTTGTAGTGTGAAACGCTGTGTTCTGTCATCACAACGCTGCTGAATGGAGCAAGGTAACACGACACCGTATTTTGTTGTTACGTGTACGAAGCGCGGAGCTTGTGCAGTTTTGTTGACAAAATTATGTAAATGACGGGATGGATTTTACTAAAAGTTTGGTGGTGGTGCACCTTGGTACAGTGAAATGGTCGAGTCGATTTCGTTTGTTTGTTTGCACAGTACTAGCACTGAGCACATTTGGGGGTCAGCTTTTTAGCACGTGAGGAGGATGTGCTGTGCAAATTTACATTTACATAACATTGCAAGGACGAGAGATTGTCTCACCATTTCTGATTTCTGAAGTTACAGCCTCATGGCGGGATATAAATGTGTAGGAACGCCCCACTCCCCCTACCTTTCCATTGTTGGGATAATAAAGGATACGCCCAGTGGGTGTCTTACTCTTATCAAGTATTACGGGTCAGTGTTTTTTTCGTCAGTGCTTTGACGGTGTTGGTTGGTTGAGTAATTATTCAGCCCCATTTGCATAAAACCGTTTTGATAACGGCTCGTCGTTCATGAACTGTTGGATTTTGTTTATCATTTGCTTACTGTGACTTGTGACTCAGGTGTCGACATTTCACGACGGAAGCAGACAGTGCGTGGCTTGACTTCCTGCTGAAGGCGGTCGACCACAACCGCAACAAAGTCATCGCGTCTATTGACTCTATGCACTCGACTGATGACGATACTGTCACCTCGTCTTAGTGTGACAGATTAGAACATGATACGATACGATAGATTAACTTGCATTCAAAAGCTGACGAGATCGCCAGCTTAATCTAGTGCACGGCCTAGAACGAAAAATAAGGAAAGAATAAAACGAGTACTCAGAAGAAACGGTCCAGGCAAAAGTCTGTGGAGGCAGTCCGGGAGGAAGCGAGTTGCCAGGATTGTTCTAAATGGCAGAACGATGGGAATTAACCTCCCGCCAATGTTTATTCGAGGCATCTGGGGTAATCTCACTGGGGAAAAAATAATATTTCTCCGAGACTCCCAACTACCATAGATGTTGACAAAACACAAGAGCCGTTTGTTGCAAGTTGTATTTGTTTGCATGTCGACATGGCAATGGCGTAACTAAGGTTTTCGGTGCCCGAGGCTAAAGCAATGCAGTGCGCCCCTCCCCGAAAGTTTTCATGTGGTTCTCACTCTAACAGCAGGATTTCCGTTAAATACTGTTTAAGGGAAATCATTACAGAATTAGCAGCTCGGCACAACAATGAGGGTATATTTTGCCGAAAATTGGATTGTTGGCGTTAGACCCACGTGGTGACTGATGACTTTCAGAGGGGGAGTGGTGTGGCGCGCTTCACTACACGTGAAGCTGTTAAAGTCATCTTTGAAAATACTGATCAATAAAATTTATCAAAACTCACTTTTGTGGTCGTTACTCGTTAGTCATAAAATATATTTTCGGCAAGGCTGTTTTGTGCCCCCTCGGCTACAGCGCCTGGGACAACTGCCCATCTCTGACCCCCGTTAGTCACGCCACTGTGACACGGTAGTTCTATAGGCTGTTTTTCACTCCTCCAAAGATCAGATCAGTTGACTGCTGGCAGCATAGGTCTTATTTCAAGGCCAGAAAACTCAAAAATCCGTTTTCAGCGGCTGGGAAAGCTTATGACACTCACAGAACGCCCAAGTTGGACAAGGAGGCAGAATGCCCCTCTACATGCCTTTCTCACAATGAATGACGCATCCCCAATCTTTTAAAAATGCCCCAAAGTTGATATGATTAGAATGAACACATATCTTCCGCAGCTGCTTGGTCAGTCTTTGATGTTACAGGACATGTGGCGAACAAACCGAACCGCAGACAGTCAGCTGGCGGATAAGTCCGCCTTACGGATAATTTTATTTTTCTCTTTTTGCATAGACGTACCAAGTAGCAACTTTAAAGAGTGGCACATTACATAATTACCAGTGATACGAAAGTGACAGCTGAGTGTTATCATCCGCAATTGGTTAACTGTGCAGAAAACTGCACATATGCAGACAGTTGTCCTAGTCATTTAGATGCACTCGAAAGGTTAGCCATCGCTAACCCCAGGGGCGGTTCTAGGAATTTTCATTTGGGTAGGCCAGTCAAAGGGCCAAGCAAATTTTGGGTAGGCCAACAGGAGTGGTGTACGTGGGGCAGAATTTCGTTTGGGCAGGCCAGGCACGAGTTTGGGTAGTAGGCTACGGCTTACCCGGCCTAATAGCTATAGAACCGCCTCTGGCTAACCCCATGCGGAATTTACACCAGAAATAATAACGTGCCAACTCTACCGAGTCTACACTGTTGACAAGTTGAGTCAAAAATTTTTCGGCAGTATCGTGAAGCTCAAGACAATTACCCAGAATGTACAAGACCCAGCATGCATCTCGCTTCCACCAACAAACCATTCACTGAGGAATGAATGTCACGTGACCAAACTGTCACTACGTGCTGTGACATTCCACGTCGACAGACCACGCCATCACAATCACTGACTCTCTGGAGAACCCTTATGCTCCGTGGACCAAGAACGCGAACAAGCATATCATCGCCCGTATTTAGTGTTGGGTCCAGTTGATTGCCTTGATATCAATTCCTTCTTGTACCATCTCCCAGAGTGGGCTAAAACACACAACCGACATCCAGCAATGTCATTGCAGTTAACTGATTATTGTTAGCTGTAGTTTTTGTTTAGTTCGTAAGCAGTCACTTTAATTATTACTCCCCTAAAAACAGTCATTATAATGTTTCCAGTTTGAGTTGTAGTTTTCTTTTTAGTAATTAATTTGGAGGTTTCAGTAGGAAGAGACTGTTGCACATCATCAAAAACGACTTAAGTTTTCAACTTTTCACACACATCCCAGGACGTCTTCCTCGTTTATTTCTTACTAACGTGACGCCATGCTATTGCAGTATATGCTGTGATCGTGTGTTTGTCTGTCTGTCCGTCTGTCACGAGTCACAGTCAAAACGACTAAACATATCATGCTAACAACGCATAGGGACCAAAACCTTTCTCCATCCATTAATTGACTTCATTCAGTACTAAGCCAAGACAGTGGCTGGGAAGAACGGGTCTATTCCAAGAAGTTGACAAGTCAGGAAGTAAACCAGTAAGGAAGTAAATACGTAAGAAAAAAAGCACGAGGAAAGAATAAAAGTAAGGAAGGGAGAAAGTGAGGAAGGAAGTTAAGTAAACATACAAACAAACAATTTATATAGCGCCAAAATCAACACATGAATCACGGCACATTACCACCCCGGAGCCGGTATGGGGCGTCGCATTTGACAGAATGGGTTATTTCCGACAGGTTCTTCCCAGTCAATCTTTCGGCTTGATACCGAAGGAACTAAATCCAACAAAACACACGTAAGCAACATCGGAATAAAATGATCACAAAAAAAGACCTAAACCTAAATAAACACAGGAAAACAAAATTGAAACCAAACCAACATGCCAATTTAAGAACTGTTGACGAGTGTGCACATCATTGTGCACACTGTCATACACAATGTACAGCACAGAACAGTTCAGGTTATTTTCCCTCCTAACGTCCAGATGTGTGTGATACAAAGAGCCGCTGGAGGCAATCATTTTAAGTATCTGCATCATGGACGACACTGCTGATGTCATACCCATATCAAATTTTGTGCAGATCGGTTCATGGATTTGAGCCAGTGCAGGCACTACCATGCTACGCCGCTGTGATCATCATCATCATCATAATCATATAAAAACTTATAGTGCACTAATTACAATAAACTGGCCATTGGCGCATTACAATAGTCGATAGGTACACGGAGACCGTCCAACATACAACACAGAAACATAAACAGATTAGCCGAAGCTGATGTGTCTTCAAAAGTCGTTTAAAACTGATCATGTTATGAGCGAAGCGTGTGCGTGATAACGTGGTAATCATTGCCTCATTTCACGGAGTCGCTTGACATGCTCTATGATCCGCTCGGCTGTGTAGTCCAGCTCTTCCTCCGTCGTGAAGCGTCCGATGCCGAACCTGCATCAGCAACATTTCAAACATTTCACTGTCAGCTAAGGCTCAAGTCATAGTCACAGTTATGACACAGACCAGAAACAGAAGCACGTATGAAAAATCGCACGACTTGTTAATGGCAGAAATTTTTGCTTACCGTACATCTGCATATAACAGTGGACAGCAGCCCCGGTGTTAAATGAATCGGCATATATCAATTGGACTAAGAAGTGAAAACAGCTGCGCCATGAAGACAACACAATTGTTCACTGTCCCATGTATTAACACTATCACTAGTCATTAAAGGAATAGTTCTTCCATACTCGTTACTGAGCGTTGGGCCCAGAGCTGATCCCGGTGTATAGGCAGTCAGCCCGCAGGTGACTTGAAGCCATCCACTGCAGTAGGCTGCCATTACTTTCCGCCAGGCCTGCGGTTACCTTCCCAGCCGATCGCCCATCGGCCGGTGCCAAATTATATTGCTTGGTGACAGAGGCACATGCGTGTGAGCAGCTTGCCCAAGGCTGTTACCTGGAAGCGGACAGGCCGAGATTCGAACCCGCGACCTTTAGGATCGCGAGCGAACGCTCTACCGTTAAGCCACACAAGTCACTCGACATGTTGTACTATAATTATATTAAAAGCTACACAAATTCGCATTGAATCATGGTGGCAGATACTAACAAGACCCCAGAACGTGATGACGATGTCGATGACGCTGCCAACGACTGTTACTAAGTCGAAGACGTTCCAAGGCTGTCGAACATAATTCTGCAACAGTACAACTAATTAGTGTAAAAAACGTTCGTAGGTTCTAGCTAGACGCATACCCGCAAACGCATTTAGGAGGGATATGCATGCACATGACCTTGATATTCGACCTTTTGCCCTGTTCACTTCATGTCGAGACATTATTAGCAATGCGTCAAATCCGAAGTACGGGTAAATTCACTAAATCCGTAGAGCGAACACTCGGAATACTCGGGACGGAAATGTACGCTGGCCGCGTCGCGTGCTGCCCCCTTGTGAGTCATGTTGAGTATGCGCCGCGCGTTCTATGAAGGTCATAGACAGACAGACAGACAGACTGACGGAATGATTGACGCCAGACTGTTACATTGCGCTTACCGCCAGACGCGGCCAGCGTAACAAACACGACGAACGGAAAGCATTACTGATGTTGACGACGACTTATGTACAGCTTAATTGATGGTTAACTGTCTATAATAGAAGAATGCTGAACTACATACAGTTACTTCTTACACTATCGATAATTTATCTCACCAAAGTAATGATTCTACTTACTACGCTGACCGCGTTTAGCGGCAAGCGTAATGTAACGGTCTGGCGTCCGTCCGTCCGTCTGTCTGTCTGTCTGTCCCGTCTTATTTCTAACGTTAAGGGGCTCATGTTAGAGCAGTTTGTCTGCCTTTGAATCCTGCTAGCACTCTCGTTTGTACTTGTTGTTCCCATTTGTTCAACGTTTTGTTTATCACCTGCGTTTTCTCTCATATTTTGTGCGTGCAAATAAACTTGACTTTGATTTGATTTGATTTAATAGAGCGCGCAGCGCATACTAAACGTGACTCACCAGGGGGCAGCATGCGGCCCGACCATAAGGAGGACCGATTTATCTGTCCTAAGAGCTGTGTTGTCTATGTGGGTGTGACGTTGGTGAATAAGTCGTACCATTAGCCTACATCGGTCGGCTAGTAATACCGGAAACCTAACTAGCAAGTGTACGTCAAAACAAGACAGGGCCGGTTGCAGTGTGTCAACGCAAAGTAAAGTGAAGTAAACAAGCCAAGACATGAGCAGCATTTTCAGGCGAAATTTTCAGCCAGTAGAACAAAGACTGATTGAATCGTTTGACAGCTTCCCTCGACCCCCCACCAGGAGCTTTATCTTGAACCCCGCTGGGGATTTCCGTTCCCACACTCTCTGTACCCCCATCTTCGAGTCCCGACTACGTCACTGTTGGCGGACGCCGCAGACGCGGCACTTACGTAGAGACCGAAACCGATCAGCTTCATAGCAGCTTCAACCGCAAAGACGCAAGTCAAGACGACGTTGAAATATTGTAGAACGTTGGCGTATGCGTCGGACATGCCGTCAAACTAGACACACGCACGTTGGAAACACATTAAAACATCGCACAGCGAGTCTGCTGGACGCGGTCTAAGACACTAGTCTTATTACAAGACCGGTCTGAGACCACAACATCTGTACTTGGTCTTGATCGTGATCTTGCGTGTTGTGGTTTTAGTCTGAGAAAATTATCAGTTTATTACCAAATGGAGCTTGATAGTGTCCTTGAGGATATAAACATTTACTCAACTAATGGTGGGTTCACTTCATTGAATTTTCTGCTTAACTATCTCCTCTAAGTAGCCTATGTCCGTTTTTTACCCACGAGACGCTATGTTGGCGCGGTATGGGGTATGGCCGTGTGTCAGTGTGTTTGTGTGTCTGTGTGTCTGTCACAAGTGGAAGTTCTATCAAAACCATAGACGTTTCACTGGGCGAGCATATTAATATATACACTTTATAAATTCACGTAATACTGATAATTACCACAAATACAAATTTAAGACAATTTAGTTCTCATTATCAACACCAAAAACGATAAATGCGCATGCGCCCTATGCATGCTGAAAACTTAAACGCTGACAACAATAGAGGACATGTAGCATTTTGGTATTCTCGTTAAAAGACCGCTTGCATTGCTTCGTCACTCGTACAGTTTCAGTTACAATATGCATTTTACCTTCATCATCAGCACGACGGTGTTAAGACCGATCATCAGCAGAATGAAATACTCGAACGCTTTCGACATGATGAACTTCCAGACTTCGTACTGGATCGACGCTTTGTCCTTCGGCATATAGCAGTCAATTGGCCGCGCGTTTATGACGAACTCCAGACACTGTTTCTACACATCATGCCACAGCTAAAGTCATGTCGTATACGTGTTTCCTTTTTGAAAATGACCTTAACTAATTAGGTGCTGATGGTGACAAACGACTATTAAATTTATTACTGGCCCGCCTAATTGGCCAGTATTGTTTTGCTCGCTGGTGTCTGTCGTCGTCTGTCGTCGTCTGTAACGCTGCCGGCGGGCGGACGGGTCGGCCGTCGGGCGCGTGGGCTGTCGTCCCGTTAGGGTGACACCTTGTTATAAAATGCGGTAGAATCTAAAAGCTGCACAACGAAACTAGTGTACAGTCTGCGACGTGAGCCATAACTGATATACTTGCCGTATTACCGCACTTTGGCCGGTACTCATTCGCCATCCCGACGAGGGTAAGAGGCTGAGTTAGCTTGAGCTTGAGCGGCTGGGCTAGTTGGTGTATAGTCTTTCCCACCTTTACCTTCTGTTGCACATGGCAGTTCATCACCACCACTTTCTCCACCATCACCACTATCTGTCACTACTTCAGTCTTTCATTCCGAACTTAAGAC
>Ga0209780_1001281_pt1 | contig 16201 bp, 19 predicted proteins | sample WorMetexBAHAMAS2_FD_187384 | JGI IMG/M metagenome (GOLD analysis project Ga0209780, IMG submission 187384) | Marine gutless worms symbiont microbial communities from Max Planck institute for Marine Microbiology, Germany - Inanidrilus exumae... | ecosystem: Host-associated > Annelida > Digestive...
GGGTCGTCTGTCCTCGGCCAACCAGGAGCGCTTCCAGTTCCCGGGTCAGGACGCCGATGTCTGCTTCATCTCCTGCGCGTCGCCTGACACGTTCGACTGCGACGAGCCCCCGGTGATCTGGGACGAGAGCACCATTCCCGTACCTGAAACCGAATTTTAGAGCTCTCCGCGTGCGCTTCAGGACTTCGGTCCTAGATCGCGGGCGGCGGCCCTTCGGGGCCGCCGTTTTCTTTTGCGCCACGTCCGGGATGGGTCAATACCGGCGGTGTCGCCGTTCCTTAACACATGGTCTGTAGCTAGGGGAGGAGCGGACCTTAGGCCCTTGGAAGCCGACATCGGGCCCCGAACGTTCGAGTACCCGCCAAAATCAGGCCTGCGCGCGAGGGCGCCGTGAGGACGGCTAGACGACCTCGACCACCTTTCTCGCTTCCCGGATCAGGGCGCGGATCAGGCGGCGCTCTTCAACCGCCTCTTTGGTGTGAAGCCCGGTGCGGTAATTGCCGTTGGCCTGGCCCTTCGGCGCGCCACCGCCGGCGCCGTGAAAGCGGCAGACGGTCCAGCCTCGCACCGCGGGTGCCTTGCACCGCTCACCGGTCCGTTTCGACGTGGCGGAGCAGCGCGGCGCTTTCATGAACGGGTATTCCTTGTTCACGGGGTTGTCCGCCCCTTTGCGTTTCTCCCCCGCCCCCCTTCGACGTTGCCGATGATGGCCTGTCCGCCGTCGCCAACGTGGACATGCTCCACCGTCATCTTTTGTTGCCCGGTCTTGCCCTGGCGCTTGCTTAGTGCTTCCACCAATGCTGCGAAGGTCCGCGATGCTTTGTTCGCGTGTCCGATGTTCATGGAGCGGACGTCAGGGTCTTGCCCAGGAATGTGCGCCCGGCGCAGGGCCTCCAATGCCGTCAGGTGCATCCCGACAGCCTGAACAGCGAGCATCCCTTGCAGGGCGTCAGCCGGTGCCATGTCGTGGACCGCGGCCACGGCGCCATTGAGGGTCTTCTCGTCTACCGTCCCGTACCAACCTGCGATACGGGCCAGATTGTTGAGGAGCAGGTCGCCAACCACTTTGTGCTGTGAGCCGAACGTCGCCTCCAACATCGTCGCACTTTCACCGCGTGTGGCCACCTGTCGAAGCTGGGTGATTTCCGTCCCGCTTTCGCCCGGCTGCACCTTCACCTCGAAACGTGGCGGTGGCGCTCGATCGGCCGGTGCGGCAAGGCTTCTCGATTGAGCAGGCAGGTACTGCCCGGCTAGGTCTCGTCGTGGACTTTCACGTTTCCCGGTCACGTCGATCTCCTAATTAGCGGTGCCCCACAAGGCGCTGTGGGACTCACTGATTCGCGTGCCCCCTTTTCCAGGTGTGTTTGGCGCTCGCCAGCAGCAGATCGAGTCTGTGGGGCGCCCACAGCGGCCCTGAGCGGCATAGTGGTGGCGACCAAAGGGATGGGAGCCTCCGGCGGCCACTCGTGATGGAACGTTGGAATGCCCGACGGTGAGCGACAGACGCTGGCGCATCCGGCGCAGCCGTTCCGCAGCAGGAGTGAGGGACTTGGTCACGTGTCTCGTCCCCCGAATACCGAGCCAAGGAAGAAGGGTGTTCCCGTGCCGCGCACATCCCACACGTACAAGAGTGCGGGTGTGCGCATGGGGGGTATGGGGGGACACACTGGGGGAAAACAACCTGGGGTGCATTTTCTTGCTCTGCATCAATGGCTTATGCGGGTTTCGCCGAAACGACCTGGGGTGCCCCAAATTTTAGACACTGGGGGTAAGTTTTGCGGGAAATTTCACTTCTATGTTTCGCGTTTAACGGGTTGTCCATCGACCGCGACGACACGCCCCTTGGGTCGCCCTTTCGTGCTGTCGGGGACGTCGCGAACCTGGATCACGTCCCTCGCCACCAAGTCCTCGTAGACGGTCCGAAGTCGCTTGGAGCCGAAGCCTTTCGGACGTCCCTCGGCCTTTTCGGCTAGGTGCGGCAGATAAATCGCGCCGGCATTCGGGCTCGTGCTATAGGGCCGGCCTTCGGCAACGATGTGCCTCACCGCATCGAGCAACCACGCCTCGTGCGCCCGCTGCTCGAGGTGAGCGACCATGCCGCCGCTGCCCGCCGGGGGATCGGCGACGAACAGCCCGTCACGCCACCGGATCGTGACGCGCTGCCGGCCGCCGTAGTTGGCCTTTGTGGCCTCGATGATCCGGGCGGTGTCGTCGTCGGTGTCTCCGCGATCAGTCGAGAGCACGACACGGCTGCGGAACGCGTCCCGCCAAGCGAACCCACCGGCGCTGCCCTTCGCTTCGTCTTCGGCGCGTAGGCCGTGCAGCGTGACGTTCTGCAACCCGATGATCGTCAGGCCGTAGTCGCGACATAGCGGGTCGAGCGCCACGCGGCGCGCCATGCGGATCGCGGCGTTGTCGAAGCCCAAGACGGGAAGGAAATCGGCGACGTTGTCGAGGATCACGAGGGCCGGCCGATACTCGGCGATCGCGGCCTTCAGGGCCTCGAAGGCGCCGGTCGTCGTCATCCGGTCCCGGCGTTCCTGAGTGATCAGCGCGACGTCGTCGGCAGGCTTCGGCAGCACCCGGAGGCCGCCGCCGATCATCGCATCCACACCGGTACCGTAGTGCCGCCCGATCGCGTCCAGGCGGTTCGCCACCGCCTCCGTGCCATCCTCGGAGTAGAACCCCAGCGAACGGCCTTGCGGAACGTCCAGGCCTAGCCACGGCCGCCCCAGAGCCGTCGCGGCCTGAAGCTGCAGGGCGATCATGGACTTTCCGCCTCCGCCCGCGCCGGCAAGTAGTGTCGTCTCGCCCTTCGGCATCCACCCGGGCAGGAACCAGGGGATCGGAGGCGGATCGCCTGCTGTGTCGATCAGGAACCGCGTCGTGGTCTCGATCTCGCCGACGAAGCGACCGGGCCCGCCCTCGTCCACCGTGCGGAACCTCGGGCGCCCGCCGTCCATTAGGAGGCTTCTCTCAACAGGACGTCGTTCGCATCCATGCCGGGTTGGTCCGGCATGATGACTCGGCACCAACGGCCGTCCTCGCGGATCGCTGCGGCTAAGATCCGTGCCCGTTTCTCGCTGATTCCGCTGTGGTCATGATCGGCTACGAGGGTGACCGACCTCACAATTGACGGAAGTTGGATGGCGGTCGGGAAGCCGCCGCACATTGCCCATGCTGGAACATCCAGCAGCTTTCCAGCCGACAGTGCGCTCTCGACACCTTCAGCGATGGCCAGCCGCTCACCTGCCATCATTAATTCGGCGCGCCCGCCGGCAATGCTGCCCAATGACATCTTGACGGTTCCGTTCGGGTATTTCTGGCCGTCATCTGTGATGAAGATCCGCTGGATGCCCCGAACGAGGTGAACCACCGGGCAATGCCGGGCAACCACTAGGCTCGGGACGTCCTCTTCACCGGTCTCCGGATGCCGCAACCGGCTGAAGGCCAACATTTCAGGGTAAGGCCATTTGATGCCGCGGCTGGCAAGATAGAGGCACGCCGGCCTGGCGTTCGCATTCCACAATGGAACGCTACTTCGCCAGATATCGCAGGCGGCTTGCGTAGCTTTAGGGGCGGCCTTCGTGCGCCGGTAGGGGCCGTTGCTGCTACGCGGTGAGGACTGTTCCTTCATGGCATCGACGCGTTGATGAGTACGCCGGTGGAGTCGCCGGCCAGCGCCATCATCAACACCCAACCAGGACTTCGCCCACGCTACAGCGGCCGCCTTGTCGCCGGCGCAGGCCACCTGGCACACCAGGTCCAACGCGTCACCACCCTCACCGAGCGCGAAGTCGCGCCAAACCCCTGGCTTGTCGCCTCCGCGGTAGATCGCGAGAGACTTGCCGCGCTCCCCGGTTATCGAGCCGATGCGCCACTGCCGTCCGTCGCGAACGGCATGCTGCAATAGATGGGGAACCAGTGCATCGACTCGGTCACCCAGTGCGCGGGCGATTTCTTGCGCGCCCATTCATCGAGCACCTGGCCCGGTGTCCGACGTGGACGCCCGCCGGCCGGCCTCGACGAATGCGGCTAGGTCCGCCGGGTCATAGCGGACGTTGCGCTTGCCGATTCGGTGGAACGGCGGGCCGCTCCCGTCCCAACGCCAGCGGCGCAGTGTGGCGGGTCTCAGCCCGAGGAAGGCGGCGGCTTGTGTCTCCGTAACGAGACAGCGAGAAGTGTTGGAAAGCATTATAACTGCTCCATCTTTTGCTATGTGGGGCACAAGACGGAGCAACAACCAACCAATAGCTCGCAATGCGCCCCGAATTTCGGTTTTGCAACGCGAACATTATGGGTTGGCCTACTGCTGTTTCCGGATCAGAACTCCCGAGCGGGCGGTTCCGGGACCGGCTGCACGACGGCTTTGCCATCGATCTTCGACGATCTCATAAATATAGTCAACATGGGTCGCCTGTCAACAACATCTAGTGCTTTTGAGGTGTCCCGCGCCATAGGACGATCTCTGCACCGCCGCTGCTACCATTCATCATGCCGTCCAGCGCCGAGCCGACCCGTTCGGTCGCGGCCTTAACGGGATCTGCCGCAAGGTGCGCGTAGCGAGCCGTCGTCTGCGTCTGAGTGTGTCCAAGCAACTTGCCGATCATGGGGAGGCCTTCGCCAAGGCCGACGGCGACGGACGCGAATGAATGGCGCAGATCGTGAAGGCGGACGTCGGCAAGGCCGGTAGGCAGTTCGACTCCGGCCGCCTTGGCTTCGACAATGCACTCAGCATACGAGGGCTCACGTTCAAGCCGTTGGCGAAGCCGCGCCACCAACGCCGACGGTTCACCGCCGGCCAAGGCCCAACTTCGAACGGTCGCCGCGTTGCGGATGTGTGCCATGGCTTTTCCAAGTTCACCAGCGGACGTCCCGACCGCTGTCCTTGGATCATCCACGGATTGCCTTCGTCGCGCCCGGCCGCATTCAAGACCGCCAGTGCGGGCGCGTTGAGGTGGACGGTCTTGCGACCGGTCTTCGAGTCCGGGAGATGCAGGCACTGGGCCTGGAGATCGACGTACTCCCACCGTAGCCCGAGCACCTCGGAAAGCCGGCATCCCGTCAGGATCAACAGCCGAACCGCCGTGATCACCGCGGGGCGCAGTTTCGCGGCCTTCTCCGCTTCGGCCAGAACGTCGCCAAGCACACTCAACTCCTCGGCGGACAAAAACCGCTCGCGCTTGTCCTCACGGTACTTCTCAACATGCCGACAGGGGTTCGAGCCGTCTGGCCGTTCGCCCCACCGCTCCGCGAGATTCATGATCTTCGACAACAAGGCGAGGACGCGGTTCGCCTGGTACGGCGTTTCGCGCAAAGACTGATGAAACGCCACCACGTCGGCGCGCGCTACATCCGCGAGTTTCCGTGAGCCGAGCGCCGGCAGGACATGGCGGTTCAGGAGCCGACGATCCTCGGTGATGCTTCGCGCCTTTTTCTTCGACTCGGCGTGCTCGGCTAAGGTACCGCTCGGCGAATGACCGGACGGTCGGTGCTTCTCGCGCCGCCCTGCGTTCCTCTGCTGGGTCACGGCCTTCCTTGACCGCCGCGAAATGCCGTTCTGCGAGCTCGCGGGCCTTCTCGGCTGTGATCTTTCCATGCTCACCTAGCGTCAGCCGTCGCGAGCGCCCGTGCTTGTTGCGATACTGGATGAGGTAGCTGCGCACCCCGGACGGCTTAACACGGACTCCGAACCCCCGCAGCCGGTCATCCCACGCAACAACATCACGCTCGCCGGGCCTCAGCGCCTCGACGGTCCGTTTCGTGATGTTCGCCATGGCGTCTCCCTACAAACGTCGGCCCACCAACCTATCCGCCATTGGCTCAACATCGGGGTAAGCATTGGGTAAGCAACAAACGGCGACAAGTTGCTTGCCTGAGCGACAACTATCGCACCCGAAAACTGATGATTCAATGAGGTTTTTAGCCGCTCAGCGACGAGCATGAACAAGCAGCGACATGCTCGAATTCAGACTTTTAATCAGACGGTCCCGGGTTCGAGTCCCGGCGCGCCCTCCATATTTTCAATACGTTATTCCCACGCCACTCCCCCCTGACCGAGCACATGGAAGCCCCGGTTCGGGGAATCGGTGTCTTCACCGTTCCCCGGGGCTCAAGCCCTCGCGGAGCACCTTGTATCTGCAAGCCAGCCACGCAAACCCGGCGACCAGGATCAACGTGGCGACGCCGAGGGCGATAGCAACAGAATAGTCCGCAAGAACGAGATACGTGCCCGCGGCGCCACCGCAGACGAGGCCGGGCAGAGCCACGCAACCAGCGAGGTCGAAGCCGGTCCGCCGCATCAACGCGGCAACGAGGACGACGGCCCAGGCGACCATGCCGATCCCGGCGGCGACGACCGGCCCGTAGATCCCGAACGTCGAGATGCAGGGAACGAGGACGACGCCGAAGATCGCCAGCCCGGTGACGACGCCGACCAGCGGCACCAAGTAATCCTCGTGCGCGATCAGCACTTGGCGGCAGGTGATGGCGATCGTGATCGGAATGATCAGCCACGGCGTCAACCCCAACAGCTCGCCGGCGAGGCGGTATTCAGGCCCGAGCAGCGCGGTGACGATCCCGGGGCCGATCGCCAGGCCGCAAAGCCCCCCGATCGTGCCAAGAAGCCATCCGGCGATGGTGACACCGGCGGCGAACAGGGTGTCGTTGCCGTCGCCCCGCAGCACCGACCGGCTCACAGCCGGCAAGGCGGCCATGCCGATGGCGGTCGGAAGGACGAGGATGATGAAGAAGGCCTGCATGGCGACCGCGAGCTGGCCGATATCATCCGGGGAGAAGAGGAGGCTCTGTTTCGCCACGATAAGTGGCCCCTGCTGCAGCCAGATCGCGACCGCCGCCGCGAAGCCGATCGGGAGTCCGTTTCTCAGGATGGCGATGATCTGCCGACGGCTCAGGAGATGCATCTCGAAGCGGACATGCTTGCGGACGACCCAAAAGCCGCTGGACGCCTGTAGCCACCAGGCGATCGTGTGGACCAGGGCGAGTCCGACCACGCCGCCGCCGTTCAGCACCACGATAACGCCGGCAACCAGTTCGAGGGGACGGAAGACCGCCTCCTGCTGAAGCGTCAGCCTGTTCTTCTCGATCGCGGTGAACGCGCCTTGGTTCCAATGGACGCAAGCGCGGGCGATCAATGCGCCGGAAAAGATTAAGCAACGCGGTGCGGGTCGCGGTTTCGTCGTGAAGTGCGGCGCCGGCGAGGGCGGCCGCGAGAGCCATCAACACAGACGCGCCTATCGTGATCGCCACCGAGTTGACGATCACGCTGCCAGCGCTCTTCGCGCGTCGGCCCACCTCACGAGCTAGTACTTCAGCTTGGCCAAGCTCCGACGCGGCCAGGAACGACAGGTACCAGGCCTGACCGAAAGCAAACAAACCGTAGAGGTCGGGACCGAGAAAGCGCGCGATGAAGGCGACGTATACGATGCGCGAGGCGATTCCCACGAAACGCGCTGCCGAAAGGCTCGCCGTGTTCGCAGCGATGGAGTGGAGGCCAGACAACCGCTCCCGCATCAGCGTTGTCACGCCGGGCAGCCGCGGCCACGCGTAAGGCGCTACCCCTTTCGTTTCGGTCTCGGATGTCACGGGTCAGTGCCTCGTCTTCGCGATCGAATGTCGGAGAAAGGCGGGCGCCGATCCCCGCCGGGTCGGTCGGCGGCCGTGGCAGCAGCGCCAGCCCAGTGATGCGACCCCCGTCAACTGCACACGGTCCTTCACGGTCCTTTCGCTCGCTTGCCGGCGCTCCATGCGCACCGGTCGCTCAAGCAGCTTCGGCCAAAGCGTGCCGCCGGTAGGCCGCCAAGTGGCACTCGGCGGCCACGTCGGTGTCGTAGGTCTTGCGAACGTATTCGAAGCCGTGCTCGCCACGTTCGCGCCAACGGTCGCCCTCGAGCAGCGATGCCAGGGCACCGGCGAAGTCGCCGCCCCGGGCCACCGTCCCGAAGCCGGAAGCGAAGCCGTCGGGATCCAGCGCGCTGACGATCGCGCAGCGGTGCGCCGCCGCCTCGACGAACGTTTCGGGCAATCCCTCGCGGGCTGCGGTATTCACCATTACCCACGCGCGGCCGAACAGTTCCGAAAGCCGCCCATCCTCGAACTGGTCGACGAAGCCCAGGAACTGCACATTGCCGAGATCGCCGTATCGGGACCGCAGTCCGCTTTCGAACGCCGCGTCCTGGCCGCTGCCGGCGACGAGGAAGTCCACATTGGGGAATTCACGCGCGAGGTCGAGGAACAGCTCCGGGCGTTTGCGCCGATCCAACCGCCCGACGTAGCACACCGTCGGCCGCGCAGCCTTCTCCACCCGGTCCGGAACGTGAATCGACGTTGGCAGGAACCCTGGAGTTTCGGCCAACCGGTACTTGCGGCGCACCTTTTCCGTCAGGCATGTCGCCGGCACGTAGACGGCATCGCTGTTGCGGACCGCCTGGTGAGTGAGCGGGTTCTCGTAGTACGTGAAGGCCAGCGACAGCTTAAGCCGGGTCGAGGTGGGATAGCGCAGCTCGATCAGCCAATCGGAAAGGTCCCGGGGGTCCCGCGAAGTCGTAATGTGCGACCGATCCGGCACCGCCCGCATTGCCAGATGAGTGCTCAGCGACGGCTCCTGGGAATGGTAAACGTCGGCGTCGCAGGCACGGAACAGATCCTGGGCCATGGCGAGATCGCGGCGGGGATGGCTGCGGATCTGGATGCCGTCCCGTTCCAGTGCCGTTTCAGTCCGGCCGCGCGGTTGCGGGATCACGGCGAACACTTGGTGGCCGTGGCGAACCAGGGCGCGGCCGATGCTGCGGGTGGCGAAACCGTAGCCGCCGGCGCTGCCCCAACCGAGGAACTCGCTGCAGATCAGACAGACTTTCATTGCCCGCGTCGATCCTTCGGGCTGCCGCAGGATGGCGCCGGCGTGAGCGAGGGTTTCCAGGAAACGGCGCGCGGGCGTATCGGTGACGCCATCACGGGACGTGCCATCCCCTCGTGAACGAAACCACGAAGATGCCTAAGGATGGACGAGTGCCCCCGCGCAGTGGTCCTGGCTGAATGCACATTGTGGCGAATTATGGCGCGAAGCTCTCGCGTCCATCAGTGACCTGAGTCACGTCCGACCGTCGTATCAACGGCGCCGCGGACGCTTTCAGCACGGCGGCCGCTTCCTGGATGGTTAGCAGCGGGGTCCGCGCCGCGGGGGACCGGCGCGAGCCATCCCTGGGGGACCGAGCCTTTCGGTCAGAACTGATTCAATATGATCGGAAAAGGCTCTTAGTCTCCGCTCGCCGTCGACCAGCAGGTTACGGTTTCATTTCGCCGGTCAGATAGGGCTTCATCTTCATGTCGTCGTCGACGATGTGGTCGATGAGCCACTGTCGAAGGAACGTTCTGAAAGACACCAAAGAGCCTCTTTCACGGAGGCGAAATCCTTCATACTGGTCCTGAAGTGACCATTTCAGTGCTTCGTGCCGATCTCTGTGTGCGTTCCGCTCCGGAAAGTGGATCGCCTTTTGAAGCGCTTCTTCCCGCGCGAAATGCTCCTCCGTGTACGTTTGGAGACGCTGGAATACGTCTTCCACTCCGGACACGTCCCGTTTCGCAATCGCTCGTTCCAGTTCGTTAATGATTGAGACAAGTTTCTTGTGGTCGTCATCAATCACGTCATTGCCAACGAGCAAGTCATCTTCCCACTCAATAGACAAGGCTGGTCTCCGTAATCTATCAACCTAAGATCGCGCCACGACGAGTGATACTGTCGGCAATCTTAGACCACCTTCCTGTTCTACCTAAGGGCTATCAGGCTTTTGGCCGTGCCTGGCGGAGTACCAAACGGCGGTGACAGACGGCATGCCGAACCGTCCCACAGGGAATGTATAAGGACCACACCGTTTCGGAACATTCCGGAGACCCCGTCTTGATCCCCGCACCGGTCCCTGCAAACGAGGCTGAACGTCAGGCCTCGCTGGAACGCATGAACGTTCTGGCGACGCCGCGCGAGCCGGATCTGGACCGGATCGCACGCCTGGCGAGACAGTTGTTCGGCGTGGAGACGGCCCTGATCACACTGCTCGACGGCGAGCGTCAGTGGTTCAAGGCGCGTTACGGCCTGGACGTTTCCGAAACCCCGCGTGACATCTCGTTCTGCGGTCACGCGATTCACCAAGATGATCTCTTCGTAGTAACGGATGCCGGCTCCGACGAGCGTTTTCACGACAACCCGCTCGTGACAGGTGGGCCGCAAATCCGCTTCTACGCGGGCCAGCCTTTGACCAATTCCGAAGGCCACCGGATCGGCGTGTTGTGCTTGACGTCCCCGCAAGCCCGGGACGTTAGCGATGCTGAACGCCGAGCCCTTCAGGACCTCGGACGGCTTGCCGAGTTGGTCATGGAGGTCCGAGATCTGGGCGAGATCCAACGCGCGCTCCTGGACGAACTCGACACGGCAAAGCGCGAGGCGCTCGTCGATCCACTATCAGGACTGTGGAACCGCGGCGGCATCGATATCCTGTTCGACCGCGAGATCGAGCGCGCAACCCGCGACGAAGAGACGCTGTCCGTGGCGGTCGTCGACATCGATAACTTCAAGGCGATCAACGACCGTTTCGGACATGCCAAAGGCGATCAAGCGATCCGTCTGGCGGCCGATCTCCTGGCACGGCACGCACGGTCCTATGATGTTGTCGGCCGCTACGGTGGGGAGGAGTTCGTGGTCGTGATGAAGGGGGTGAGCGCGTCGGTTCTCCCGACCATTGGCGACAAACTCCTCGGTGCCTTTCGGGCCGAGGCCAAGTTGCCGCTGGACGGCGATGACGTCCATCCCTTCACCATCAGCATTGGCCTCACCTCGGCTGCACCCGGAAACGACCTCACCCGCGCGAGCCTACTTGAGGCTGCGGACAAAGCCCTCTACCACGCCAAGGCCAACGGCCGCGACCGCTTCGAGATTATCGTCTCCGGCGTCGAACAGGCTGCTGAGTCTTAGAGCGCCTGCCCACCTCCCAACACCCTGCGGACAACTCGTTCGGCCGACCTTAGCCGTTCCGCTCGTCGCCGCGCGGCGGTTGGGCGTCCTCGGGCGAACCGATGTTGGCGTGCTGATTGAGGAACGTTTCCAGGTCGACGACGGCGATCCGCCATTCGCGGCCGAACTTGATGGCCCGCAACTGATTGTCGCGGATCCAGGTCCGGATCGTCGCCTCGGACACCTTCAACATGGCGGCCGCTTCGTGAACGGTCAGCAGTGGGGCGCGCAGCATCGCGGTTCTTCTCTCCGCATCTTTGTTTTCGGACGAATGCATGCGTTTAGGCTCCAATGCCGCATGTGACCATATGCAATCCCCCACGAGATAGAATGGTATGTTTTTGTGAAAAGACAAGATCTTTTCTTGAATTTTGTGTCATGATAAACATGTCTGAAGGCGTTTATAGCTGTTTGTATAGCGTTGAGAGAAACAATGCCGGTCGTCGCTCCGCCCCCATCCGTGATGCCTTGGTCGCCTGCGCGGCCTTGTCCGCGAATCCTGGCGTGATCACGGCCATGTCGGCAGCCGCATCGCCCCCCTCGCCGGACGGTCTTCGCCGCCGGCTGGCGGCGTTCGTCGAAGCGCCTCGCGTCCAGCGGGTGATCATCGCACTGATCGCCCTCAACGCGATAACTTTGGGTCTTGAGACCTCGCCCGCGGTGATGGACCGGGTCGGACCGTGGCTCCTTGCTCTCGACAAGACCCTGTTGGCCATCTTCACCGTGGAGATCGGCCTGCGGCTGATCGCCCATGGTGGCCGGTTCTTCCGCGATCCGTGGAGCGTGTTCGACTTCGTGGTCGTCGGTGTGGCGCTGATCCCGGCCACCGAAGGGTTCAGCGTGCTGCGGGCCCTGCGGGTGCTGCGCATTCTCCGGCTGATATCGGTCGTGCCGCGCATGCGCATGGTGGTGCACGCGCTGCTGACGGCGATTCCCGGCATCGCCTCCATCGTCGCCTTGCTGGCGCTGATCTTCTACGTGGCTGCCGTGATGGCCACCAAGCTGTTCGGCGCCGAATTCGGCGACTGGTTCGGCTCGGTGCCGAAAAGCCTCTATTCCCTGTTCCAGATCATGACCCTGGAAAGCTGGTCCATGGGCATCGTGCGGCCGGTGATGGAGGTGTTCCCCTTTGCCTGGGCGTTCTTCGTGCCGTTCATCCTGATCGCCACCTTCACCGTGCTCAATCTGTTCATCGCCGTGGTGGTCAGCGCCATGCAGTCGGAGCACGACGCCGAGCGAAAGGAAGGCGAGGAAGCCGCCCACGACGAGCGGACGGTCATGCTCACCGAGATCCGCACCATCCGCGAGGAGCTCGCCCGCCTCCACCATCGTCTTGACCAGGGTGCACCGGCCCGCGGGTCGGCCGCCGCCGGCGAAAGCTCGACGCCATGAGCGCCGCGAGTCCTGCCCACGGCGCCGTCACCAACGGCCGCTGGTTTCCCGGCCGCCCCATCGAGCAAGCCGTCGGCTGGGTGACGCTGATCACTGCCGCTGCCGCCGCGGCCGGGAGCGCCTGGCTGCTGCCCTCGGTGGCCGGCGGGGCCACCCACCGCATCGCCGTGCCCTGGGTGCCGGAACTGGGGATCATGCTATCGTTCCAGTTCGACGGCCTGAGCCTTTTATTCACCCTGCTGATCGGCCTGGTGGGTGTGTTCGTCACCCTGTACGCCGGGCGCTACCTCGCAGGCTACGAGCAGACGGGACGGTTCTTCCTCTATCTGCTGGCGTTCATGGTCTCCATGCTCGGCCTGGTGACCGCCGACAACCTCATCGTCCTGTTCGTGTTCTGGGAGCTCACCTCGGTCACCTCGTTCCTGCTCATCGGCTATCAGCATGAGAACGAAACCGCCCGCCGCAATGCGCTGCAGGCGCTGCTGGTCACCGCCGCCGGCGGATTGGCGATGCTGGCCGGGCTGCTGCTGCTGGCCTCGGTCGGCGGCAGCATGGAGCTGTCGGAGCTGACGAAGTCGGGCGACACGGTACGCGATCACCCGTTGTACGAGGCCATCCTGGTGCTGATCCTGATCGGCGCCTTCACCAAGTCGGCGCAGGTGCCGTTCCATTTCTGGCTGCCCAACGCCATGGCCGCGCCGACACCGGTGAGCGCCTACCTGCACTCGGCGACCATGGTCAAGGGCGGCATCTACCTGATGGCGCGGATCCACCCCACCATGGCCGGCACGCCGGAGTGGATTTGGACCCTGACCATCGTCGGTTCGGTGACAGCCGTGTGGGCGTCGATCGTGGCGTTGCGGCAGACGGATCTGAAGCTCAGCCTCGCCTACACCACGGTGATGGCGCTGGGCACCCTCACCATGTTCCTCGGCTCCGAGGCGCGGGTGGCCATCGCCGCCGCGGTGACCTTCCTGCTGGTCCATTCCCTCTACAAGTGCGCGTTGTTCCTGGTGGTGGGAATCATCGACCACGAGACCGGCACGCGGGACGCCGACCGCCTGGGCGGACTGTGGCGGGCCTTGCCAGTCACCGCCCTCGCCGCCGCCGCCGCCGCCTTTTCCATGGCCGGATTTCCGCCGTTCCTTGGCTTCATCGGCAAGGAACTGAAGTACGAGGGCGCGTTGGCGGTGGCGTCCGAACCCTGGTTTGTGGCCTCCGCCGCGGTGGCCGCCAACGCCATGATGGTGGCCGTCGCCGGTGTCGTCGGCGTGCGGCCGTTCTTTGCCCGACCCGGCACCGCACCGGTGCCGTCCCACGAGGCGCCGATGCAGATGTGGATCGGCCCCCTGTGCCTGGGGATGCTCGGCTTGGTGCTGGGCCTGGTGCCGCCGTTCGTCGGCGCCGGCCTGGTGCAACCGGCGGTGCAGGCCATCCTCGGCGCGCCGGAAGCGGTGAAACTGGCGCTGTGGCACGGGATCAACATCCCGCTGCTTATGAGCGTGCTGACGGTGGCGTTGGGCTTGGTGCTGCTGGGCTACCAACGCACGGTGCGCGATGGCCTCGGACGCTGGATGGCGCGGCTGCCATTCACCGGCGATCGCGCCTACGACCGCTTCATGGCCGGGCTCGCCTGGGTGGCGACGGTTCAAACCCGGATCCTCCAGCACGGCTCGCTGCGCGGCTACCTGGCGGTGGTGTTCGCGGCCATCGTCCTCGTTCCTGGTGCCAGCCTGCTGTTCCGCGGCGGCCTGTCGTGGCCGACGGAGTGGCCCGATCTGCCGCTCCAGGAGTGGATTGTGGCATTGCTGGTGGTGGCCGGCGCACTGCTGACAATGGTTGCCCGTTCGCGGCTGGCGGCGATCTGCGGCTTAGGCGTCGTCGGCAGCGGCATCGCCCTGATCTTCCTCAAGTACAGCGCCCCGGACGTGGCCATGACGCAGCTGCTGGTGGAGGTGCTGTTCGTGGTCATCATCGCCGTGGTGCTGCTGCGCCTGCCGGCGTTCCGCCGTACCGGCCCTATCGGCCGCGTGTCGCGACCCCTGGACGCGGCGCTGTCCGTCGCCGCCGGCGTGGTCACGACGCTGCTGGTGTTCGCCGCTACGGCAACCCCGCTTGACCGCACCATCACCCGCTACTTCAACGAGACCAGCGTCCCCGAGGCCCAAGGCGGCAACATCGTCAACGTCATCCTGGTGGACTTCCGCGCCCTCGACACGCTGGGCGAGATCATCGTCGTGGCCGTCGCCGGCATGGCCGTTTACCTGCTGATCAAGCTGCGCCCGAAGGGCGGGACGACGCAATGAAATCGCTGATACTCAGCATCGCCTCCAGGCTGGTGATCATCCTGATGGAGGTGTTCTCGGTGTACCTCTTGCTGCGCGGCCACAACTTACCCGGCGGCGGTTTCGTCGGCGGGCTGGTGGCGGGCACAGCGCTGGTGCTGTTGGGCATCGCCGAGGGGCCGGCGGCGGTGCGACGAACGCTGCTCGTCGATCCGCGGAGCGTGGCACTGGGCGGCGTAGCAATCGCTGTGGCCGCCGGCATGCTGGGACTCATCGATGAGGCCCCGTTCCTGACCGGCGTGTGGTGGTTCCCGAGCGGACTGCCGCTGGGTACGCCATTGCTGTTCGACGTGGGCGTGTTTCTGGTGGTCGTCGGCGCCGTGGCGACGCTGTTCGCCGCCCTGGAAGACGAGGAGCCCGGCTGACATGGAAGCCGTGATCGCCGTACTGGCCGGGGTCCTGGTGGCCTGTAGCGTCCACCTGATGTTGAACCGCAACCTGGTGAAGTATCTGCTGGGCCTGGTGCTGCTGGGCAATACCGCCAATCTGGTGATCTTCGCCGCCGGGCGGGTCACACGCGGCGTGCCGGCGCTGGTGCCCGAAGCCGCGGTGGTGCCGCCGGAGGTGGTGGCCAACGCCCTGCCGCAGGCGCTGATCCTCACCGCCATCGTCATCGGCTTCGGCCTTGTGGCCTTCGCCCTGGTGCTGGCCTACCGGGCCTATGAGGAGCTCGGCACCGTGGATACGGAAGCCATGCGCGTCGCCGAACCGCTGCCGGAACCCGAGCCGGCCATCGCGGCGCCGCCGAAGGCCGACGCGGCATGAGCTGGTATCTGGTCCTGCCGATCATCGTGCCCATGGTCACGGCGGTGGCCGCGTTCACCGTGCGCCGGCGGCCGGCGATGGAACGCGCCGTCAGCATCGCCGGCGCAGCGGCCCTGCTGGTGCTGTCGATTCTGCTGCTGGCCGTGGTGTGGCGGGACGGCATCCTGGTGGGCCGCATGGGCGACTGGCCATCGCCCTTCGGCATCGCGCTCGTGGCCGATCACCTGAGCGCGGTGATGGTGGTCATCACCGGGATCACCGGGCTGGCGATCGCGGTCTACGCCCTGGCCGACATCGATGCTCGCCACGCCCGCTACGGCTTCCATCCGCTTTATCACATCCTTTTGGGCGGCATCTGCGGCGCCTTCCTCACTGGCGATCTGTTCAACCTCTACGTCTGGTTCGAGGTGATGCTGATCGCCTCCTTCGCGCTGCTGGTGCTGGGCGGCGAGAAGGCGCAGATCGACGGCGCGGTCAAGTATGTGGCGATCAACCTGGTCTCTGACCCGCCCCCATGCGTCGTACCAAGTTTTAGGTTAGTCCGTGGTCTGCAGGGAAGGCCTGATGGGGCTGTAGTCCCCACACAACGGAGGCCCGATCAGGCCTTCCCGGGATGACGGTCTCCGGTGCGGGTGGCCGGTATCCGAGGCTGCTGTGCGGTCTCGCCGTGTTGTAG
>Ga0209780_1001282_pt1 | contig 16201 bp, 6 predicted proteins | sample WorMetexBAHAMAS2_FD_187384 | JGI IMG/M metagenome (GOLD analysis project Ga0209780, IMG submission 187384) | Marine gutless worms symbiont microbial communities from Max Planck institute for Marine Microbiology, Germany - Inanidrilus exumae... | ecosystem: Host-associated > Annelida > Digestive...
AAGCGCCTCCGCGGCCGGCCGGCCCGCCAACCGGCAGCGTTACAGACGACGACAGACGACGCCGACAGACACCATCGAGCAAAACAATACTGGCCCATTAGGCGGGCCAGTAATAATAAGTACACAATAGACCGCGAGGCACTGGCGTTCTTATAGTATCTTAGAATTTCATATATGCACCAAATACGACAGATAATAACTCCGTGTGATATGAACTACATTCTGTTTTGTGCGACGTGTTGTCACTGCGACGGACGGCTGCACCGTGGTCCGTAGATGATGAGTTCACCATGCACCCACCGCGGATGCGCGAGGCAATTATCTGGCGCTGCATCCAGAGTGACTGCACTTACAGGCAAACCAATAAACACCAATAAAATAAACTTCACAGTTGACCGTCAGTAATAGTTACATTAAGACTGAACAGTATTCTTAACGTGCTTATCAGTTCAACAGAACGAAAACGTGTCCATTAATTTTCGATGTTATTCAAATTATTAGCCTACGTCACGACAATGCAGTTGTGGATTTGGTTAGAAGGGTGTGAACATCGCAATTCGCAAACGCCAGAACTCAATAGTACACGTGATAAAAAGGTCAGGAAGTTCCCTTGCGTCCCCGAGTAACAAGCAATGGCGAGAGGACGAGAATGTTTAGTTGTATCAAAGCGGTGCCGTTAGATGTTCGTCGAGTACAATGCCGTCGACAACAATCGCTCGTGTTCGTCTAAAAATAGTCGTTGGACCGCAACCGCGCGATTAATCGTGTTGCTATATTGGTCGGCGCTGCAAGTTCTACGTCACGCCGTCTGCTCGTCTAAACATCAGAGCATCATCGCGCCAGTGGTGGTCTCGACTGCGGCAAAGAAAAGTGCACTCTAGCAGACGTTTTGCAGGCACGCCGGCTGTGTCCGCCTCCCACTCAGCGCCAATGCAGTCTGCGGTTGCTGACAGTGGCCGTGCAGCTCTGCCGATATCCTGACGCTATTCGTCGGCAATTCCGCTGACAGACTGCCGGATCGAGTAGTCGGCGTCTGCATGCAGTGTTTATTCAACGTCGTAAGATGCTAGCAACTACTACTATCACTCAGTTCGCACAAGTGCTAGCATAGAACGATAATAAGTCACTTCTGGTTTTAAAACGCGTTAAAATGTACAAATTTAAAACATCTTAAAATACGTAAAATGCGAGGACGAATCCATTAGCCACCGCGAGGGGTGATGGGACGGCGATGTGGCCTTTCTTCAAAATTCTTTGACCACTCATTACATGTTGAAACTGACTAAACAGCTGACAATGACAATGAAATGTGTGGTTTAACAGAATTGTCGAGACAGCGGCTCCTAGTGTGTTTGATTTCTTGGAAATAATTCGGCTAATGACTATGCGTATTGTGTAAGTATATAAACTTGAACGTTTTAATATTCAATATCAGCTTTCGGGTGACAAGTCAGAGAAAATCCTAACATAGAGCGGACGATCATAGTAATCTATGGTCGTTCGCTCTATGTTCTCTGACTTGTCACCCGATTGACCGAAAGCTGATATTGAATATTAATACGTTCAAGTTTACTGTCATTAACCGTCTTTATACGAAATCTGGACGAGGTCAACATAACGTTCGACTATTGCGCGAGTAGGACAGGAAAATGTACGTGAACGAGTAGTGATTATTTCCACCTAACAAACGTATATTCTGCAACTGAAAGAGATGCAGTGGGTTCGATAATTGACCAATCACTGCATTATGTTCAAACTGCCTGACGTTCCTATATCATACTAGCCATGCATCGAAGCCCCACCCTGTTGTCATACGCATATGTATGTTGTAATGAACAGTAAACTTACTTACTTAACAGAATCGTACCGTTTTGCCTGAGCTACTCGGTTTTTGTTTTTAGTTTTCCCTTATTTTTCGTTTCTGAGCCGTACGCTAAAAGATTAAGCTGGCCATCTCGTCAGCTTTTGATCGCACGTAAATATAGGCCCATCGTATCGTATCGTATCGTATTACTTGTATTTTGTGACCACTGGTCCAGGTAGACTGGTAGAGCAAGTGTGTGTGTGTGTGTCTGTCTGTCTGTCTGTGTGAGTCCGGAAAATAGCCGTTGAACTTTTAAATAACTAAATGACGTTTGACCTAGATATTTGACGGTCACATTGACACTATTTATGTCAAGTTCAAAAGTCAAAGTCATACGTCAGAGTTCAAGGTCACAGGATGAAAACAGGTGCTCAGCAATTGTTGAGATGACGGACGACGGCTGAAAAATAGACCTGAATTGGAAACTGTAAATAAGTAACGGCTAGCCGAAAATTCACAGTCGGCTAAGATGTTTTTAAAGTGGTTGGTGCGACCTCTAGCGACGGTTTTCTAGTGATAGTACTTGATTGACTGATGTCGTCTGTAATGTAGTCTGGGTCAACGCATTCCGACTACGCGCGTCACGTGAGTGCGGAGGCAGGAGCAGTGTCGTCAGACTCAGATGATGAGCAGTCATCAGCAGTGTCGTCATCGTCATCACCCATCGTCAAGGACACCAAAACGTCATTTGGGTTCGTTGTTTGCTTACTTACTCATTGCACGCTGCAGCCTGCCTCAGCACGCAGCAGTCATCAACTCTCCGTTAACCTTAACTCGTCAATACTTTCCGTTTACAATCGTGTGCGTTAGAAAGTGGTAGAAAGTGATAACATAGTTGTAAAAACGCTAATATTGAAAATAACAACACTTAACACCGTGTTTTTGTATAATCAAAAACATTCAGTCGGCAATTTTACGGCAACAATAAATAACAAGAGCTAATCAGAAGATGAGATAGTGAACGTCAACGTTTTACGACGACTTTGCACATGTAGAAGCCAGAGCCTACGCCCATTAAACTGAGTTCCTAATTTCTACTGTAACTAAGGGTCAGTGGTAATCAATGTAGTGCAACCAATCATCTATGCGCCTCGCATATCATTAAACCGAGTTATCAGAGTTTGTTTTGCCTAAATAATGCTGAATAAGGGGGCAGATGGTATTAATATGGTCATAAACTATCAAAAGCATTTTTTGAAACCGATGTAAAACTAACAATTGTTTTACGACGACATCGTACACGAATTCGGTGAAATAATGCAAAATAAGGGCCATTTCGCCGTTCAAGGTCATTCAAGGTTACCGATATTTGTACCAATCGAAAACTCATATACGACCTATTATCAAAACGATGCCAGGCTTGCTAACCGACCATTGTTAGTTTTGACTTTCGGGCACTCTGGCGCTCAGCGAATCTCTTAGCCACTGTCCCCATTTTTGAACTGTGGGCAAAGATGGGTTAATAGGGCGCGCGGCGCATACTCAACGTGACTCACCAGGAGGCAGCACGCGACGCGTCCGAGTATATGAGATGGGCGGTGGATGCAGGCGCGACGTGAGACAGAGGTTCACGTTTCTACGGCATCATTCAGACTCGTCGCCTGAAGAACGGTCTGTGCTAGCGTCATCACACATCAAGTCCAGCAAGTCATCATCATCATCACCACCATCAACAGCAGCAGCAGCAGCAGCGACAACAACAACAGCGGTCAGCGTTGACAGGTTACAGCTCTGGGCACAGGCAATGCAGCACCTCCTTGCCGACGACTGTAAGTTCTCAGCCGTTTCACTACACTGGGCATCTCATCGTTCAATGAATATCAATCGTCGACATTATTTCGTTATCATTTCACACTGAGACTAACAGTCTTGCTGCTCATAATATAAAGTTGGCACACTACAGCGGGTTGAGATATTTGGTGGGAGACTAAGGATTGGGGATGGAGGAAGTGCCCATCGCCCGGGACCCTTGCTGTACCAAATAGAAACGGTGCAAGATAGGGCCATGGCATAATTACCATTGAAGGCTAATAGGAACTCATATGCGCTCTATCATATGGCCTAGGGTTATTCCTAACTACCCCAAACCACCCAATTTTCCACATTTTGTATCTCTTTTAATATCTTCGCAATGGACGAAGGTAGAGACTTCAAATTTGGTAGGCAGGTTGTCCTAGCCAATAAATGACAAATCGTCCCTGAAAGGGGCGTAGTCAGGTCACGTGGACCATTTAAATTTTGGTGAGCACCAATCATATATCCGGAACGGCTGAAGCTAGAAGTGTCAAAATTTGTGCACAGGTAGGCAATATCAAGTCCCAGCATATGGATGACAAATCACCCGTAAAAGGGTCGTGGTTAGGGTCACGTGACCCATTTTAAATTTTGTGGCCCCAATGATATCTCTGGAATGGCTGAAGCTAGAATCGTCAAATTTTGCACACGGGTAGACTACATTAAGTCCTAGCTTTCTGGTGACAAACCACCCCAAAAGGAGCGTGGTCAGGGTCAAATAACCACTTTTCAGTTTCGATGACTGCAGTCATATCTCCGGAACGGCTATAGCGAGAGTCGCCAAATTTTGTTTGCCGCTAGAATATATCAAGTACTAACCTTGGGATGAAAGACTATCCCTAATGGGAGTGGTCAGGGTCTCGTGACCCGTTTTTTAAATTTTGGCCTCCAATGATTCTTTGGTATCGGTAAAGCCAGGCACTTGAAATTTCGTGTGCTGATTGATACAGAGAAGTAATAGTGAGCGCACGATAGATTACCCCGAAAGGAATGTGTTCAGGATCATGTGATCTCTTTAAATTTTGGGAAATAAGTGGTAATATCTCAGAAAAGGTGCAAAATAGACACATAGTTGCAACTGAAGACTAATAGGAAGTCGTATGTGACTTATCCAATGGCATCAATACAGGTGAACTTTAGTGACCTTGAAGGTCACTTTTGCTGTTTGAAACCTTTGTGTCCATCCGCTACGGTGGTTCGCGTCCACGACGGAGTAATATGCGGTGTCGTCAACAACACTGGTGGTAGTCGACGTTGGTTCATTAAAGTTACTTTCCAGTTGACATCAACAAGATTGGTAGTGTGGATGTCTGTTGATGACACGCACGGCATTACATGCTGGCTGTACGATAGTTGTGCCCAGTGCAACGATACATGTACAAAACTATGCAGGTATCGGAATAAAAAAGTGACAGTTGGTGAAAGTGCTGTTCAGGCTGACACGCGATCTGTTTGCGTTATTCGTACACCAGTAGGCCAATATTTCAACTGATACAGAGCGTCGCGCGGGTCTCTCAGCGGGTCTCTTGTTTATCTGCTTGATGTAATTAGTCGACCCATGCTGGTAACGTCAGATCCGAAACGCTGGTTCTACTTACAGGCAGACATTCGATCGATCAATCAATAAATCAGTCACTCAATAAATCGCCTTCGCGCCAAGGAGATTTATCACGCGGAGCCACGGGCACTGACAGAAATAGTAAGCAAAATGTATCGATGACTGGCAGAGAAGAACATGGAATGTGCGAATCGTTAGCCGGGTGTTATTCAGATGAATTGGCAGATAAATGTAAAAGTCGTCAGAAAGATTAGCCTTTTTAGTGACTGTGAAATGCTGAGAGAGATAACCGACACAACTAATTGCAGCTAGTGTCACGAGTGCCAGGTAAGTCACCGGTAAGTTACCTGCTTACCGGTAACTTACCGGTAATTTACCGGCGGTAAGGTACCTGTCACGAATGTTACCGGTAATTTAAGAACACCAATTGCAGCACAGTTATTCGCAACTCGTATGACTAAGATTTCTGAAACACTGTTCGCAGAGTTGGTGTGTAGGCCGAGTGTGCTGACTCCGACATTGGTGATTCGTGAATTTTCTGTAATGTCGAGACTTGATAGACGAAATAGGCGTATGGCTTGCGCTCGCACAGTTGGGGAAATTAGGCGAAATCACGAAATTGAGTCCACGGTTGGCAGTTGTTTCTGCTGATTCCGTTTGCACTTCGAAGAAACTATAAAGTAGGCTGCCAGCAGCGGCTCTGCAATGATGAGCGCAGCTGAAAGACGGAAGGAGGATACACCTGAAGATGTAGGCCGTACATATCGGTCAAGATCGCTCATCGCTCGCCTCGCAGAACTAGCCAGGCGCCGTCCTGCCGTGTTATCCTGCTGTGAACGGACGGATATACGTGCGCCGGTCCAGTCTCTGGACCTACTGCTTGCATGATACAGTTAGGCGAATTGCAGACTACAATTCGAATACAAAACAGTCCGATATTCCGATTTAATTGGCGGCGTATAATTTGTACATAAACAGAATGAGGTAATAGATAAAACGTTTTATTATAGGCTGGGAGAGCCTATCATGTAAATGCTCTATGGGGCAAAACGGCCCTTTTAAGTAAGTACAACAGTTTGTTTCATAAGTTCATAAGTTCATAAAAATGCCAACGCTTACAGCTAATAGCGTGACCAGCGCGTTACAATGTTAAAAACTATGAAACTACAAAAACATTTTTTTAAACTAATTAAAACGAGGTAATGCAGACGGGGGCGCTGAAAATGCGGGAGTGGAAAATGCAGGAGTGGAAACTACAGGAGAAAACAGCAGGGGTGGAAATTGCAGGAGTGGAAAAAGCAGGAGTAGATAGCAGTGGTGAAAAATGCAGGAGTGGAAAATACAGGAGCTAAGACATATGGAAAGCCGTCCATACAGAAATTTCTGACGGTCGAAGCTCGAATCAGGATGTGTTTGATTGCCAACGGTCGACAGCCGCCAATTAGTGGCAAGCCCAACCGAACTAACTGGCCTGATTCCTGGAGTCGGAGTCATACACTTTGATGTATAGGCCGACTCCGACTCCGGGGCTCAACCAGCTGAATATCTGTAGTCTTTATTCTCTTGTGGTATTCATTTTTTTCGCGGACGTGTGTGCAACGCATGTGATAATTACAGTAGCCTGCTAGTTTATTGTATGGTACGACTGCTTGTGTGCCATGTAAGTACATTTATCTCTGTGTCTGTATGTCGCACTTTAATGCCATTTCGCATCGTGATACGTAACTTAACTGTGTATTTACGCTACGAATATAGGCCTACGCACAGTGAACTTTCCGAGATTATGTCGCATGTGTATTATTTTTGCACGTATATGTTTTTCTTTATCTACTGAATTACATTACAAGCTTATGTTGGAAATTATCAGACAATTACAAACACGGATGTCGTAACTAACGATCAACCAATGTGCAAGAACAAAGGCCGTAACGAGTCTAACGAACTAAGTTCAAGTAACTTAAGATTCTTTCGAAATAATCTCGGTTTGGTGTTCCATACGCCTTACTACTGCATTTTCCACGCCTGCTATCTACTCCTGCTTTTTCCACTCCTGCATTTTCCACCCGTGCGATCTACTCCTGTTATTTCCACTCCCGCATTTTCCGCCCTTGCAATTTTGACCGTATCGCATTTTTCACTCCCGCATTTTCAGTCGCCCCATGCAGACGTGGTCACGTGGTCCTTGTCTCGCTGCTGCATTCTGTGCACGCTGTAGTGATGCAATAGTAGTCTTTAGAAGACCGGCGAGTATTGCATTGCAATAATCAAGTCTGCTCAACACGAACGCAGAGACAAGAGTGGATGCGACACGTTAGGTCCGAGCAGTTCACACGGTGTATGACGTTCCCGTCAACCCGCAACGAGTGATCTGTTGTCGCTATCTTTTGCAGGTTGGCGTGGGAGCCAAACCAAATCAGTTCAGCCTTTGCCGGATTTAGTTGCAGTCGTCTTGAGCCGCACCACTGATGAATAGCTGTAACACAGTCCTACAAACGACCGACGGTGGGCTTAATGGTGGCGACTGATGACGATCTAAGAAGTTGCGTATCGTCTGCATATAGATGACAGCTCAGCATGAAACTGTTCACATCTTCAGACGCTGAAACAAAACTGAAATAGTAAAAAATTGGTCGGCGGAGCTGTTGATACAGACAGAATGATTTCTGAGTTATTACACGAAACTGGAGACAGACACACATAGGACCGCATGCTGTACCTGGACCACTCACTATACAGTGGTCGGTAGTAACATCATTGATATGCAGCAGTCGACAGCCAGTGACTATATGATGGGATGACAGTTTTGATAAGTCAGTTATTTACAGATTTGACGTTAACGAGGAAGCAATAGCACACTGATTCACACTGGCAGCAAAAGTCTACTGAACTGTACGTCCCACAAGTCCTTCAGATCATTAAAATAATAAATGCACTTAAATCCGCGTGATACTTTTAGTTTTAGATTCTGTTTTAATATTGGCTTCGGTTCTTGTTTCATTTTGTTTGCTTTTATTAGGTCGACTCCTCCGGGTCTCAGACGTCCATCCGCCCGTCCGTACGTCCGTATCAGTCCGTCCGTCCACAAAAAGTATCTTCGATTTCAATGAAATTTGGTATGTAGGTATATAGAGGTCAACGAGTGATGCATGATGGTATGCAGTATGACACGATCTAAAGTCAAGGTCAAGGTCACGAGCCCTTGAAATTAGGAAATTCGGCCATTTTCCAAGGCTATCTCCTCCCCCATTTATAATGGGGGCTGGCAAATGACCACGGATTCGTTAATTAGGGGGCAATACCTAAAACCAATCGGGGCCGGATTTTTGATTTTTGTCCTATTTTTGTGTCACGTGACTTTGAAGTTTGCAGTAAGTAGGAGTCGACCGCCAGTCCCGTACGGGGGTAATTTATTTTTCTTCTATTTCCGGTTTCTTATTTAGTTTTGTTGACGAAACATCAGCGACGTTTAGTTCGGTTGTTTTTTAAACGACAAACTCCGTACTGTCCGCATCGTGTGACGGCTGTGAGTGTTGCAGACGGTCGCGCGTTGTTCGGCGAATTCCTGCGGAATGAGTTCAGCGACGAGAACCTCGAGTTCTGGCTGCACTGTGAGCAGTATCGAGCGTGTGACGACGAACAGCAACTGCCGGCGATTGCACGCCAGATCTACGACGACTTCATCGAACCGAATGCGCCCAGACAGGTTCCGACTTCATCGCGTATATAGACAGACAGTAACTAAACAAGGGACGTAACCGTACTGGCCCGCCATACAGTGTCTGTGTTTCCTGTAGGCCTACACTAATTCACGGTTGAGCGCCAGAGTGCCTAAAAGTCAGAAACTAAATTGGTGTCGAATCCTTTAGTCACTGTCCCCATTTGGAAATTTTGGGCGAACATTTATGGTGATCAATAAACTGGTTTTACGCCACCCTGTAGGCCTATAGTAGGCCCTATGATCGGAATACGACGGTTTGAGTGGTTATGTTCGCAGATTAATCTTGAGTCGGCTACTCGCCAGCAGACGGCGCTCAATGTCGCCAGTCCCGACCGACAGAGCTTCCAGGCGGCTCAGAAACGCATCTGCGCTTTGATGGAGCGAGACTCGTACCGACGATTTCTCGAATCAGACGTCTACCGGCAGCACCTGGCAACTGCCAGGCGAACTACGACACCGCATAGCCGCCGAGCATCGTCATCTGGCACGCAGTAATGCCCGTATTACAACTGAGATAAAATGTTTTTACTAAAACATTTCAGATAAAATGTTTTAGCTAAAACATTTTATCTCAGTTGTAATACGGACATAACCGTACAGTCGATGAGCCAGCTACTGGAGTTCAGGAGATTCAGTGAACCCAGCCTCCGACCGCCAGGACGACAAGGCCCAAGCGAAGTAAACCGAAGAGAACAAAAGCTCAGCAATTGACGGGATGACGGACTGTGGCGTAGCAAAGTGTAGTGCGTCCAACAGATGGCGCGGCGATATAGACACCAGCGCTAGAGTTGACGGCGAGAGCTGGAAATTTTCTACATTCAACACTCCATCTACGGGGAAGGCAGGGCCGTATTTAGAGGAGGCCGAACCGACGCACGCCCCCTAAACTGAGCAAATATAGGCCTATCCACACGGCGCGGATAATACGGCCAGGCTGTCGGTGACGATGGAATAGTAAACCTCTATATGACAGTACTTACTTACTTAGTTACGGCCGCTGTCACGGCCTTGGCACTGGCAGTTGCTGCCAGTGCCAATAGTCTACGCGATTGCGTTACATGTGACGTGGACTGACGTCATTCAGTCACAGTTAGCATTAGCAATAGAGGCAAGACCACAGACGCCATACCACATACTGAATCTAGCACGATTTCATTCTTCAGTTTGTATTTTTGTTTGTTTGTGTTTTTTCTGACTAGACAAGATGACTGTCATTCTTTCCCAGCGTTCGTGGTAAGAGCAGTGATGACATAAGTACTCTCCAAAAGTATTTTAAGTACAAGTACTTCAAAATAGCGTAGCATATGAACACGTTTATTCGCCAAGAATGGCAGAGGAAAGACAGAGAACAACTGTATAGGCCTACAACAGACGCTAGAAAAAGTACGCAGACATATGAACACATTTATTCACCAGAACGGTAGAGTAACAGACAGAGACAATTCATACAACACACTAAAAACATATATCGCGCTATGCAATGTGTACGCGCTGCGCGGTAAAAAACCGTTTCAATATTCGAATACCGATCTGATAAATCATTATCGTCGTGTTTATTTGTTCAAAGACACACAATAAAAGGCGAAACGTACCAGAGAAACGAAAGCACTTGCGGTAAACCTAGTTCTGAAAATTATTCACACAGTTAACCAGGATTAAAAAATGTAAAAATGAGTAAAAAGCGAACGATAGATCTACGTAGGCAACTGTTTGCGACATGATCAAAAACAGAATTGGTTAACGTTAGTGTGTCGATTAGAAACTGTCATAATTTGTTTAATTACTTAGGATTACATACACTGCGGTGGTTGTTATTGTAACTTATTTTCTGTACCGCGCTTGTTTATTTTGTTTACTTACTTACTGGTATGTCTGTCTACCGTTACTGTTACGGTGAATAATATTTTCTTTATTTCTTTTTCTTGGCGGCGCCCTTTCCTTTCTTTGGCGGCTTCGGCGGCTCTTTGAACGGTTCATTGCCGAGCACAAGCAGCGCACCTGCAACGCGTAGCAGACACGTAACGGGTTCACTGGATACTGTCAGATAACAGTATCCTCAGTGAATGGTCGTTACGGATCAGTAATAACAACTGGTACACTGATCGATGGTTTTACATTTAGTTTAGCGAATTTTGGACGGCGTGGGTGGGTGCCCTAGGCAGTCCTCTCAACGATGTATCAAATGTAATAGTCCACCCATCAATGATGAATGACTGATGGAGTCTCTCGATACTTAACAACTCATCACCTTTGTAGGTCTACTCCTCCGAGTCGACCTAATAACATATATGGGTACAAAAATGTCCGTTCGTCCGTACGTCCGTCCGTCCACAAGTTTCTTCGATTTTAATGAAATGTGGTATGTAGGTAGAGGTCGATGAGTGATGCATGACGGTATGCAGAATGCAGTATGATCAAGGTCAAGGTCACGAGCTCTTGAAATTCGGAAAATCTGCCATTTGCAAAGGCTATCTCCTCCCCCAACTATGATGGGGCTGGCAAATGACCACGGATTCTTAAATTAGGGGACAATACCTAAAGCTTATCGGGGCCGGATTTTTGAATTTTGTCCCAGTTTCTGTGTCACGTGACTTTGAATTTGGCAGTAAGTAGGAGTCGACCGTCAGTCCCGTATGGAGCTAATTTATTCCCTTTTAGTAATAATATTAGTAGTATCCCGCGCGGTAGTTCTGCGCACATGAAGTGAGAAACAGGCGCCGACTATACACCTGCTCACCCAGCGTACGTCGGTCTATCAAAGCAGCCGTTTCAGTGGCAAGGCAAGCCCTGGACATTCACAACGCGATCGAAGTTGCTTGACGTTGTTGCAATGTGGATTTCGTGGATTTCGACTTTTAGGCAGTTGATTTCGTATTTCTTCCGTGGATTACGATATTTAGGCAGTTGGATTTCGTAGATTTCGTGGATTTCCATGGTGTGGCCAACCCTCGGATCAAGGACGCTTAAGAACAGAACAAAACAGTATCAGTCAGCGACGCGACTCGGAGAACCACCGGCAGAGGATTTCAGACAACTGCACTGGAGACTGCGAGGTCTGACGTCGAGTAGGCCTACCATTGTTTATCGTTGTACATACCTTAAGCGATTAACTAACTATGACTATTCACAGTGTTGATTCGCTTCATTTCGAAAGAAATTTCATTCAAAAACAAGTTTTTTTCAGATGCAGTTGACTAAAGTAAAGTAAAGTAAACAAAACGTTAAATTGTTCACAGCGGTTTATAAGCTAAACGGTTTAATGAGCGTTGACTATAGCATTAGGCTTAGTTCTGACTTACCCAGCGGAGTCTATGCATTTCGTAAGCTTCAGATCAACATCCGGAGTTATCTTAGGTCGAAACAGCTCGGGCTGGTCTTGTATTCCTGCAATAAATAAGTTACTAATGTACATGACGCGTGGCTTACAGAAAATCTACATAAATCTGAGCGACTGAGAGCAGCGTGTTCTGCGACTTTGATAAGCTAGGCCGCCTATGTAAATCGACCACCTCTTTATGACCTCTTGGTTTTTTGGTCTGAGGCGAAGTAATGGGGTGACACATACTTTAATGTGTTTATAACAACAACATTAACAACTCCAACAAAGCCGTGAATTCGTAAGTTTGTTTCCTACACTTCCGGTATAAAATGCGCCAAAGGTGAAGAACATATTCGTCAGCTGCATTCATTAAGACTAGTGGCAACACTAACTAGGCTAAGTGACATAGGTGAAAAACTTTCAACGTATGAAGGTCAAAGCACTCAAAGGTCAAGGTCAGCTAGGTTAACGTAACATGCAGACTGCAAATAAACTCGAAAAAGTTCCACTTTTTATGTTTATGTCTGTCTCACGCAATGTGACATATGATAAGTTTTCGGAGTTCACATGTCGACGGTCATGGTCACAAAATACCAAACTTAAACTCATAATTGATATAGCGAACTTGAGTCTTCAGGGCGAATGGACAGTCCACCATCGCTGTATCAAATGTGTACAATCCCACCCCAGAGATGGACCTAAGTTGAGTCAACTTATGAGTCAGGTTGGGTCAGATTTTTGTGCCGAAATTAGACACATCGGCAAATATGATATTATTATTGTTACATAGCAACCGGACAGTGAATTATAGGAATACTATTATGTTCTTTATAGTACTGTGGCGGAATATAACAAGTCGTCAAAAATTTTGACGAAAGGCCGCATCGCCGTATTGTCTCCCGTCACAACGGCGAATGGATTCGTCCGAACTCGACCCCATCTAATACACGGTTCCTTGGGCTGACATGAGTCAGCTCCCTAAACGGCATCTCGATCGGTTCAGCCGTCTTTGCAGGGCTCACATGAACGTGATCAACAGACAGACAAACAGACACAGACCGACCACGCTACTCCGTGTGCGGCAATAGGCCGCTATCGCTAGCTATCGCTGCATGCGGCCTAATGATAACAATTTCCATTAGTCATATGTAGCTTCGACAGAGAGGCATTATTGATACTTGCGGCCGTCGGTTAGGTTTGGTTGGATGCGACATCTGGGTTGGGTTGTGAAAAGTTGACCCAAGTCCGTCTCTCACCCGCCAATCAAGGGTCATCGTAACGACTTCATCTTATTCGACGCGGCACTGCCGCTGACAAAGGTCAAGGTCGAGTCTCTGTAATTACCGAGCAGGAGCTGGGCTGCCGTGTTGCGCTTGACTGTCGGTCGCTGCATCACTGTCTCGTCGACGTTGAACGCCGTCACGAACGCCGCCTGAGCCATCGAGTTGCTCAGCCGCGAATAGTCTTCTGGGAAGAGTCGAGTGTCAGATGCGATGGATACTCGTCGCAGATACTGACCGGCGATGAATAGAGCCGTGCGTACCGACAACGGCCACGCCAGGTACCTGCGTCGTTCAAGTTTCACCCTTAGTTCGAGTTAAGTAAGTAAAATTCCAACGGTCGTAGTCTACCGTGTGCGATGTTAACCCATTTTAGCTCAGTGTTCCCAAAATAGCTACACTGTTATTTAGGGATTCGATGCCAGGTTGGCTAACCGACCATTTTTAGATTCCGATTTTCGGGCACTCTGGCGCTCAGGGTTGAGCGCAAGAGTGCCTGAAAGTCAGAAACTAAAAGTGGTCGGTTAGCCAACCTGGCATCGAATCCCTTAGTCACTGTCCCCAATTTGGAACTCTGGGCAAAAATGGGTTAATCCACACTGTTCACATCGGTTTTGTTGAGTTTGCTTCTGTTCGGTTGACCATTTTGCCCACGCCGACGGCAGTCGTGCAGGTAGGGTTTTTCTTGCATTCGTTTGTCTGTGTGTCTGTCTGTTTTCCGCATGATATACATGTATCTCAAAAAACCGATGCAGCTAGGATCACCACATTTAACATAGAAGTGTTTCGAGATGAGTCCTGGAAACCCATTTATTTGGGGTCAAATGTTCAAAGGTCAAGGTCGCGACTTACAAGAACATTGGCGGCGTGGGTCTTTGTACTCTTCTAGTCGGCTTAGGTGTCGATTAAGGACATTGGGGATTGTGGCCGTGAAAGTCGGAGCCGCAGTTCTTTCAACCGCTGAACCCTCTGTATAGTCATGCCGCTTGTTGCTAAGCGACTAGGGATATTAATTTACTTGAGCTTCATTTCCTCCATTTCCGGATCCTCCTCCGTTTCTTCGTCGTCGAAATCTTCCGACTTGAGCTGGTCGACCTGGAACAGCGAGACCGTGGAGTAATCAAAGGCGCGCAGACACAGCCCTTTCCAGTGGTCGACGTTGTTCTTAGCCTTGTCGATGTACTCCGGGTCACCACCCGTCTTCTCCAGCGTCTGCACAGCCATCCAACATCAGCTATTCCATACGTCAGTCAAACAAAAAATATGACGTGGAACAAACAAAAAACTACTACAAGATCCAGTATAACACGTTATATATAGGCAACTATAGACAACAAAGTGTCCATTATATGAGTGTTGGAAGAGAGAAGTTTTGAGTTGCTTATGAAATGCACGTCTGAAGTAAATTCTCTGATGTGACGTTCTGCGGCAGGTTCTTCCGGATGTTAGAATAGATGAAACATTGTAATTATCAGTAAGTTTGTTGCGGTATCGCAGCTGAAATAGCAGATTAGGCCTAATACAACAAGCGATAAAATGTACATACAACGATTGAAAAGTGCATTAAAAACAAAGAGAAATTGGCGATGAATGTTTAGCATCGCTAACTTTATACGATGTCTTAACAACAGACGTTCGCAACTCGGACGCACACATTCGCAGCGTTCGTCTTTCTATGTAGTATTATTAGATTCGCATTGCAATTAGCCTACATATTGTACTTGTAATGATACTGATGATGATGATGATGATGATGATGATGATGATGATGATGATGTCAGTTTTTATGGCGCCATTGTCATGGCTACAGCCACTGCGAGAGTTCACTCGGTTAAGCGATAAATGCAGACTTTGCGCCAAGTGGCTGCAAACTCTAAAATCAAACTAACCGACTAGAGTTGTGAGTCCGCCTGTGGGAAGCTACCGTCCACGCCCACCGTCGCCATTCATTACTATTACTTATCCAGAAAGTTGTTATTTGTTTTACCGTCCCGCGGGGTGGAAGGCACTGCAGTAAGGGCACGTGTGCAGCCTGTGGTCTGTATATCAAAATGGTTGAATTTTGTAATAGCCACGATTGGGCAATAGCCAGGCACTCTACCACTAGACCACTAGGACAGGCATAACCCATTAGCGGGAATATACTTCTGCAGCAAAGGACCATCGCCACTGAACGTTGATAATGTACAACGTAGACCTTTGATGGGTCGGCCATTACTTCTGACATATTGTGAGGACATATGCACCTCGCCAAGACTTTTTACACTATGCCCGAAAAAAGCAGAAAACAGAGACCTGCGATCAAACACCGAATACAATACAAGGTTGCCGTTACAGTGTTCAAGGTCTTGACAACACAACAGCCGAGCTACCTTGCCAACGTCATCAGGTTTTGTGTTGCTTCACGCCAACTTCGGTCCTGCGAAAGGCATATCTGCTGCACGACGACCATACTGACCTAGCCTTCGCTGATCGTGCTTTCTCACCATCAGCAGTCTGGAACAGTTTACCACTAGACACAGTCTCAGACCTCTCCTGCCTTGCGTGTACCGCGACGTCATCAAGGCGACAACGATTGACGTTGGCGACTACACCGAGTTCGAGTCGCTGGCTGTCAAGCTCACCGGTCGTCGCTCCAAGTCTTCGGTCGTTGTCTGTGTCTACAGAC
>Ga0209780_1001283_pt1 | contig 16195 bp, 8 predicted proteins | sample WorMetexBAHAMAS2_FD_187384 | JGI IMG/M metagenome (GOLD analysis project Ga0209780, IMG submission 187384) | Marine gutless worms symbiont microbial communities from Max Planck institute for Marine Microbiology, Germany - Inanidrilus exumae... | ecosystem: Host-associated > Annelida > Digestive...
GCACTCTATAGTTTTTAGACGCCAAAGATCTTGCTACAATTCCAGCGGCAGAGTCATCCCAACTCGGGCGCCAAATAAAGAAGCGGGGTAAGAAAATATAGCGACTTTCGACAAATAACTTCTTAGTTTATATGAAAGTCTTATAGATTTCAACTTTATTCACCACATACGTAGACAAACAATACAAAACAGAATAAGCAAACAAACTGAATAATTATACGACAGCAACCTTTACTAAGTCTCACATCAGTCATGTGTTAGTATAAAAACGCAAAAAGGAAGTACAAAAACGCAGAAAAGATTGGCCGTATACTTATAACGTGCGATAAACTTCTTACCTTATCGTAAGTAGGCTCACTGCTGGGGAGATCAATACCAGAATACCTCTGACAATCCTTAACCAACTCTATGTTCCATGATTTAAACAATTTCATGTAAAAGCAGTTGAACGTAAAATCTAAGGACTGCAGGTCCGCAGAGGCGGTTCTAGCTATTAGGCCGGGTAGTCCACGGCCTACCCAAACTCGTGCCTGGCCCACCCAAACAAAATTCTGCCCCACGTACACCACTCCTGGTGGCCCTTTGACTGGCCTACCCAAATGAAAATTCTTAGAACCGCCCCTGCAGGTCCGCCTTGCCCAAATGAAACCACTCAAGGCCATAACAAGACTGGGGTACGCCGCCGACAATAATTGCCTCGGCGCGCCGACGTCAATATCCTCTGCTGTGTAAACTGATGATATTAGTTATCATGGAGCAGTTGAGCTATATATTAGTTCTGTATAATTTTGACGTTTAGCTTACTTTATTAATACGAACATGCATAATCAGTGTTTGGACACTTTCCATATTTTCACCTTCTATCACTGCATGAACAAAGATTCTGGTTTGAACTTTGACGTAAGGCACATAATATAATCAGTTATTTAGTAGTCAGAGTATTGAACGCAATATGTTGACGGATGAAGGCTCGTAGTCGAACTAATTAAGCGTTTATTACTATTATTAGCTAATTTTGCTGTTTATTGTCTGTAACGATAGTATCTTACTCTGAATTTGTGACGTCAGGTCCAATATGCATTGGGGCTAATCTTGTGTAGCACGTTCCTAAACACTAAACACTGAAACTAACCCCAATGACAACACTAACGCTAACTCTAACAAGTATGTCGGTCCTTCTTAGTGTCGAGCCGAAATGTGCGATGGCCGCGTCGCATGCTGCCCCCTGGCGAGTCACGGTGAGTATACTGACGAAACAGAGGGACGCCAAACCGTTACGTTACGCTTTCCGATAGACTCGGCTAGTGTAACAATGGTAACAATGAACATATAAAATGGTGTCACCCTGACGGGACGTAACACTACTGGCCCGCCGTCGCGTGCTGCCCCTGGTAACTTGTGTTGAATATGCGACGCCGTGGTGTGTTACAGACGACGACAGACGACCAACGACGACAGACGACAGACGCCAGAGAGCATCTGCACTAGACTGGCTCTCCGGCCTACACTATGTGCAGGTAAGCCAGTAATAACGTATAAGATTGTAGACGGAGCGTGGCGAGAGGTCACAATAGCCTCCACAATGGAGTCTGTCTATGGTCACGTGACCTCTTTTAAATTTTGATAAATAAGTGACAGTGTCTTGGAAATGGAAAACGGAACTTGAAAGAGTATAAGGAAATCATCGAACGGCATCAATACCAATGAACACGAGTGACTTTGAAGGTCACTTCAGCTGTGAAATGTTTCTAAATACCGTAGGCCTGCCTCGTAAAATATCGCAAGTATTAGCTACGATATTGTGTTTACGCACGAATCGAAATCGTACATGTCCGATAATTTCAGCTCTAGTATATAAGCTGAAGGTTGTCTTACTCTTCACAGTCAGTCACGTAGCCTACAATGTAAAAGTGGTAATAGGCCTACGTATTCAGAAACGATGCAAGAGATCGAGAAGTATCATTTACTCCAGACCATTGATAGACTGACAAAATCACACCATAAAGCAGGCTTATCAGACACAATAGAATAGTTTAATAGGGCCTACATTAGTCGTATTTGTAGCTAATTCGAATATTTTCATACTGAAATATAGGAAGCTCGAACAAGGCACGCAGTATAAATAGCCGGCAACCAGTCCCGAGTCGCGACTGAAACTGATGCATCTTCATTCGCAAGATGGCAGCACCGATATGGTATTGACTGGAATGAACGTGTGTCGGATAGCGTTTTATGTACCGTGCTTGCTTGCTTTTTCCACGTCTTGTTTTTGTTTTCTTTGTTTTATTGTCTGCTTGCTGCTGTTTACCATTTTGGTTAAACAACCGAGTAGGCCTATGAGATCATATGCGCAGTGATGCTTTCTGGGAATGTAGGCCTATTTACAATGTCTGCCTTCTCCATATGACATTTATTTTTCTGACAGCTTTTATTTCGCGATGATGGTTTCAGCATATTATATTTACCATTAAAACCGTGGTTTGGCCTATTGCTTTGGGCCCTAAAGTTAAAAGGTTTTTAGAAAGTCAAACGTTTCGCAGTTTCTAAGTTCTTGTGAAAGACTGTTCCAATAACTGAGGTGCAGCTATACTGTACCGAAAATCGACGACTACCCACCACAGTTCTACAACGAGGAACGAAGTGATCGCGAATAATACTTTCACGCTGAAAGAATTTTATTTCATTAGTGTAACCACGGCTTTACTTATGCCTAGCCCTTGGCCTACATTATAGAAATGGATGAAGTTGACTTTAGGTCTGCTATTCATAACATACGTAGGCTTATGAACTACATTAGTTTATTGCTTTGGATTTGTTAATAGCCGTTATTGCTATTTCTTACAGTTAGCCTATTAATTTTATACATAGTTAAGTTAGTTAAGTTTTCTTTTTTGTTGTAGGTTGATTTTATTCTAGTAAATAAAGATTATCAATTTCAATACATAGGGTGGCAATGACGTAATTTCTTTATTCCTATCAACCGGTATACCAGCGTTTCTGGGCGCCATGCTATAGGGCAATAAAATGTAAGCACTAAATCGTGTTAGTTTGACATCGCTTTATGGCGCTAGTTCTAAGCTTTTTAGAAAACGTGAACTCACGTTTACGTTCGCTATATGCTGCTATCGCCCGTCCGTCTGTATGTCTATCGTCTGTCGTCTGTCTGTCGTCTCATCTGCCTGTCTCTAACGTTTGTGCGGTGTGCGCCCTACTCAGAAAGTTGAAATTTTCGGCAATTTTTCTTCGCCGTTTGGTACCTTGGCCATCCGTTGACATCCAGGGAAAATTTTACTGAGCTCGTCCAGGGGAACCTTTCTGTGGGGGGTTTAAACGCAAGAGGGGTAGCCAAATATAGCGATTTTTGTCATTTCAAAGGCTATATCTCGCAAACGATGCAATATAGTAGGTAAGTTAGTATTAATCACTGATAGGACGTCATATATGAGCTTTTGATTGGTACCAAAGTCGGTAACCTTGAATGACCTTGAACGGCGAAATGGCCCTTATTTTGCGTCATTATACCGAATTTGGTAGTTTACGGGGCGCATTGCGTAAAAGTGGTTGAGAAAGCCATAACTATGGACAATTTACCATTACCATGTCTAGTAGTAAACGTCTGCAGAGGGACCGCGCGATGCCTACAGTATAAATTCCTAGCAGATTTGTAAATTCAAGATTTAATGCGCAGTACTTGCCTAGCTATTGTCTAATTCGTTAAACGAAGTAGGTTCTCTTTTTTGGTATTTTGAAGTATATACGTTTGCGAATTTGCGATATCGTCGTAAAAAAGTTCACGTTTGCTATCTGATCTCCTGATGAGTTCTTGTCTTAAAACTCTTAAAACTACTTATCTAATTTTATTTAAATAACGTGACAAATCTTAACCAGCTAACTTCGCACAGTACGACATCATGCCCCACAACATGGAGATATAATATTATTGTGGTAATCAGCGGCGAAATAAGTATGTTTTTAGCCGGTTCCTGAAGACCAGCAGCGACTCACTTAATCCCATCACTCAGCACTTCTTCCTCTTCTGATTCACCACTCTGCTCATCCATAACTCCCTCTCTCTTTTACTTCCGGCTTTAAACCTACCTATTTCTCAAATCCTATCCCCGTAGTTTCACTTCTTCCTCCCGGACTGCCTTTACAGATTATTGACTGAACCGTTTTTTAGCTACTCGGTTTTTGTTTTTTTTTTAAATTTTTTCCCTTATTTTTTGTTTCCTTGCCGTGCGCTAGATTAAGCTGTCCATCTCGTCAGCTTTCGAGCGCACGTTAATCTACCGTATCGTATCGTAGGGTTGCGAAGTACTGTGATCATCGTGTCTGTGTTTGTTTTTCTGCCTGTCCGCTTGAATATATCAAAAACCGTATCCAAATTTCACCAAATTTTCTGTACCCACCTCTTGTGGCCGTGGCTCAGTCTTTCTCTGTCGACAGTGTGATACGTTATGTACTTCCGGTTTAGTGGATGACGTCATGTTTTTATATAATGCAGAAATAGGCCAGAATCAAAGACGACACTTATGTTTCGGCCAGTTCTACTGTCTGTTTGTCTGTCTCTCCGCTTAGGTAACTGAAGAAAAACCACACGTTCGAATTTTACCCAATTTTCAGTACATATTACCTGTGGCCGTTGCTCGGTCCGTCCTTCTCAAAAAATTATAAATAACAAATGAGAAAATAAACTGTTACAATGCAATCACATATCATAATAATAAAGTACAGATGTACAGTAATAAAATAATGTTAAACGGTATGGTTGATAGAAGAGAGAGAACTCTGTTAGAACTCAACCACCCAAAATTACAATAATGATAAATTTGTTGACACTAAACCTCATGGTAACAGTAGGATAAAATAAACAAAAACATTTTTTAAAGAACAAAAGAAGAGAGGAGAAAACTCATTGATTTATAACTTCTTAGCTTTGACTTTCGTATTTTCGTCATATTCGTTTTGCCATCATTTAATTACCCACAAAGACGGCAGTGACGTGGATAGAATTTTCAGCGGCGTTGTGCTTGTTTATTTCTTTTCCACACGATGTCTCAAAAACCCGATGCAGCTAGGATCACCAAACTTGACACAGAAATGTTCCACCATGTCATGAGTCCTGGAAATCAATTTATTTTAGGGTCAAAGGTCAAGGTCACGAAGCGCAAAAAAACAGTGCCGGTGTGGATTTTTTTGCACTCTTGTAAATGCTGGCTTTTTCTAGTTTTGCAAACGTTTACACTCCACAGTTGTATACACGTGTACACGTGTAGACGCGCGCATCCCCATGCCGTTGCCGCTGTCTGAGAAATTCCCTGAAGTATAGGCACACAGCTCATCAATGCGTTGCCGTCGTCAGATCGTATCAGCGAAGACAGATTCGTCAACAGTCGTAAAACGAAACTAAACTCATCTTCTCCGACGCGATATAATTGGTTCATGTGTCGCACGATAATCCTGCTTGCCTCCCAATCTGATTGCGGACCTCACCGTTGTCTGAAATGTTGGGGCGAACCCCCAGATATTCGTCTAATCTCTGACAAATTATTTGAAAGTCAATCGTGCATCATGGATTGCTTTTAAATTATTGTTATTTGTATTTCGTTTTTTTGTGGTATTTTGTTGAAAATTGTTCATCTCAAAAACCATGTCGTGCATGTTACATTGCAGAGTTTTGTACTGCAGAGGTCTAAACAATTTCTATACTACAAAAAACTTCAATAATTGTATGCAGCTTGTGCCACATTTGTAAGCATTCCTGCAACAAACATAGCTTGACCTGTCCACTGGATGCCCACTTCACAAATACGTTGACGACATAACCCTATCTGAATTGGTCCAACCAAAACAACTTGACACCCACATTTCACCCTATTTGGCAGACTTACTTACTTGGGCAGCTCACAATGGTATGGAAATAAATACTTTGAAAAACAAAAAAAATGGTACTTGTCCGTTTGGCTACCACTAACTTACCTTTGCTCAGTATCTCCTCACAAATACTGTTCGTTCATACAGTATGGACTCAGTTGTTTTGTTGTTGTTCATATTTACCTGTCGCTTTTAAGTTTTATCATCATAATATTTTATCGTTGTTTCAACGACTGATTGCTAATTTGTGTATTATTGATGCTTTTATCGTGTATTGCATTATTGTATTGTATTGCATTTTAGCTGTACATGTACAGCTGCGTGTGTGTTCCAATAAACTTACTTTCTTACTTACTTGTACACCTATGAAGCTATAACAGCCACGTGAGGTATGGGCGAAAAACTTAAGACATCTCAGTTCTCGATTTCCGGCCCAACGTCACTATGTGAAACTTTATGCAGATTGTCCAACATCTCTGAAGGCAGGGCTACATGGCGCTTCGGAAAATACTGTATAGTTTAATTATAATTCAACTCAAAAATGACGAACTGGGAGCCCCCAAAATGACGCACCAAGACTTGTGATGAAGCCTGGTTGCGTGATCGTGGCAATCAGTTTGGCGCGCTCCTGTTGAAAGGATTGCTCTGGTGACATGGGCACTGACCGGTCACGTGACCGTCACAGTCTGCCGTCACCGTGTATGGTGCCACGCCATGGGACGTAGCACGTGTCCGGAGTGTTACGTCGTGGAAACGAGCTCTGGTGTTGGCAGCATTGTGGATAAGCAAACTAAAGTCAACGAAAAATGTAACTGTATAATCCACAATCTGTTATTTGGTGGTTTGATGTAGTGATGACGGCGCTGGTCATATCGTCGAAGTTGCCGTACGTCAGATAGTACTGAGATGGGTGACTGTTTGACTGTTCGCGGGTATTTCGTCTTGTTGTATAACCGACTACTCGGGCCAACTCAGCCTCCTACCCTCAACGGGATGGAAAATGAATACCGCGGCTAAGGAGTGGTGGCAGTGCTCTGCGGCTGGGAAGGTAACCGTGAGTCTGGCGTCACACCGGACGTGCATTACAGGCTTTGTGTATATACGGACTCAACGGTCGAATGAAGAAAGATAAGAACCCGCCTACACTCCTGTAAAGAATATGGCACCCTCTACCTTTTCATTTTTAGCGCCACGGAAGTCTTTTGACATTCTGGCGCTTTACAAATCGGATTATTATTATTATTATTATTATTATTATTACACTTTTGATGGCGATCCAGCAGAATAGAGGTCGCAAATTTATACTCCATAGAATTTTATGTAGAATGCTGCATGGAATTACCATGGACCACAATGGGTCTCCATGGAAATTTTATTTCTTTGCCCACGTGGAATTACCATGGAAAACGCTGTCCATAGAAATTCGATGAAGTATTTTAGGCCCATTGAATCCTACGGAGTCTCCACGCAATCGATTTCCATGGCAATTCCACTTGGGCGAAAACATGTGAAAACTCCATGGAGACTTAGTGGGATTGCACGTACAATACTCCATAGAATTACGCTGGAAGACAACGTTTTCGTGGTAATTCCATGTAATTTTATGCAGTATGTGTTTCGCTTAAGTGGAATTTCCATGAAAAACGTTTTCCATAGAGACTCGTAGGATTCCACGTGAAATACTCCATGGAATTTCCACGGAAAACTTTTTTCACGTAATTGTACGTGGGCGAAAACATATGAAAACTTCATTAAATGTAGGCGGTGGCTTATCTCTCTCCCTTATGCCAGTGAGTCCGTAGATGGATGCACAATCTGTACCGCATGGCCAGTGCGACGCCAGACCTGCGGTTACCTTCCCGGCTGCAGAGCACTGCCCCCTGGCAGGCACTCATCTCTCGTCCAACTGCGGATAAGAGGCTGAGTTGGTTGGAGTGGCTAGTTACATATCTAGACGTTACACTGGCGAACGGTCACCCATCTCAGTGCAGGAAGTAAAGAGATTGTGCACAGATAGCGGACCGCTTCAAGCCGAATACTGTATTGTGGGCATTCCACACAATTCAGCCATCTAGTTTAAATACTGGCATAACGCGATGTACGGTTGCAATGCTGTTAATCTTTACACGTTGCTCATGTAGTCACACTTCTGGTACGACCGTTGACGCCATTACTTCTCACCGCAATGCGGTGACCGTGTCCAGCTGTGTCGAGTGACCACTGTCCAGAAGCGTGGCCTAATCAATGCGGGAGCATCTCTTGACCTTCACCTTGGAGCCGGACAGTTCGTGACCACGGATAACTGACCGTGTCCATCACAAGTCGGCCGTCGTAGATGAATGAATGCATTAGCCAGATGCTACTGCCGCCTCTGGTGCACTCTGGCACGCAACATAGCGCGACCCACGGTTCAGCGTCTCAATGTGTTATGACGTCCAGATTAAAGGCGCCTCGCTTTTATGTCAAAGATAATTATGAGAGTCGACCCCACCATGACATTACGATATTCGGCCAAGCGTGTGCAATCCCCACTGAGAACCAATACACCAGTTTTTCGGTTATATCGAATGGCACGAATACCAATAACCTTGAGTGATACTGAAGGTCATTTTTTTGCTGTCTAAATCCTTTCTAACTTCCATACTACGATACACTTCATCGTCGAATCGAAGCCTACATGGCTGGTAATTTCAGCTGTCTTATTGCGACTGAAGGACTTCTCAAGGTCACTGGCAGTCGTGTATACTGTAAATGTGATGACGGAAACGGTGAAATTAGAGACAATGTTGAGGCATTTTTGGTATTTAAAAAACGAAAAAGACCAAACGGCTACCCTGTGTTCCATGGAGGCTGAGTCACACTCACCCTTATCCCGCCTGTCACGCGCCTGACATGCATTGTATGAGTACTTAGTCTCTTTTTGGGAAGCATCGATGCTCGGACATGGCGCGGGTATAGGCTATATGGGCCTCGGCCCCAGGATGGTCCCCACTGACAATTTCAGTCTGGTGACGGGGCCGCTGTTTGCATCAGTCGCCGGGTCGTCAAGAGTTTCCGGACACCTGACCGACCATGTACGTGACACTCGGCAGTCGTCAGTGCAGACGTTACAATTGTCGACGTCGTTGACGGCCGGCCGTCGTCAGTGACACTTCAGCTGCATGGCAAACCGCCATCGACGAACCGTAGCACTCTGGTGCCATTGTCCGGTACGGTCCATTGGTCGACTACGCCGCAAAATTCGTCTCATGTCGACGATTTTCAACGCATTCCTCGGTCGCACGTGCCTGTCCGTGGTGTGCGGACCTGCAAAAATTCCGGTCCACAGTCAGACAGCAAATTTCAGCAGAACTGGCGGCCGCAGTTTCGTTTCACAAGATGATCCTATAACAGTCCGCATTACGTCAACGGCTATGCCCTATAACCAGGGCTTAAAGTAAGGGGGCTCGGGGGGCTCAGCCCCCAGCTCTTAGCTAAGCCCCCCAGCTCAGGGAGGAGTTGGGTGGTAGACTGAGGGAATGGATAAGGAAAAGGGGTAAGAGGTGAGAGGGAGCCCCCAGCTTTCTATTTCTTTCGAAAGATAGTGTCCGTACAGACACACAGACACACCGACACACACACACCTGACTGACTGACTGAGTGCTGAACTTGGCCCACTAAAATGACGTCGCTTTAGCTTCAGCCGGTTCCGGGCGATTTCCTCCCGATTGTATAGACAGGGGTGAAGTGACGTCAAGTAGTCCATGGCCACGATATGATATCCATGTTGTATAGGGCATGTCAATCAATCAATCAATCAAAACTATTTTTAAAGTGGCCTAAGTGGCAGAGCCACTGCAAGGACCACTGATTGGGTGAAGTCAGTAAACGTAAATGTCGTACTTTGCGAAGTTAACTGGTGAAGATTTGTCAGATTATTTCAATCAAATTGAATCGGTAGGTTTAAGAAAGGCTTAGCGCTAGCGGCATATCGGCTATCTGGTTCTAAATGCTGCAAAATGTTTATGATTATGTACAGGCTAGAGAGCTCAATGAACTCAATAGCCGTCCGCTGATCTTTAAATTGCCGCGGATCGGATTTCGCCTGAAGTCCATACACCTCCTCCTATCACTCGTTCACCAGCAAACATTTAGCGACGGATTTTCGCGGGAAGATAATTACCAAGCGGACACCTTAACTGTCTCGATTCCCGCACGAGTCGACGAATAATAAATGGGGAAGTAAGTGACGGGCGTAATGAAATTGCACTAGTTAACTCGTGGTTGACAGAGAAGGGAAAGGAAAGGAAAGGAAGAGTATTTATGTAGCGCCATTTACTACGCAAGCATAATCTCAAAGCGCTCAGACATGGATCACAGTTTTACCTGCAAAATACACCATGTCTGCTTTTCCTTCATAAGCGTTCACCAGATGGCGCTACCCCTAATTGAGGTAACAGACATCCAGTTGCAGCTGACTACTCATCTATCGACCGCGAAAGGATGAAAGGCTGAGTTGGCCTGGTTGGTCGATTTATAGCAGACGGTTTACCCACATAGATAGTCATCCGATAGCTACAGGACGAGTGCAGGACAGGGAAAGTTCGTCGGCCAAAGACCGACGTTCTACCGCTGTGCCACGTAACCATTAACCAACCATCGGTGCTTGTTGGGCATACTACTACTAGAGACTGTCAGACAATTGGACAATAATATCGAAAAGTCATACCCTCTCGCACTTGTATGCAGCAACTAATGGATACAGACGCAGAAAAAGTATCCGATTGAAAGAGTGAATCATTATCCTGTTCGCGAGGGTACGGTTTTTACCTTCGTTTGTCTGTCTGTTTTTCCGCATGATATCTCAAAAACCGATGCAGCTAGAATCGCCAAACCAAAACTTGGCATACAAATGTTCTACGATGAGTGCTGAAAACCCATTTATTTTGGGGTCAGACGGTCAAAGGTCAACGTCATGAGTCACAAAAATGTTGCCGGCGTGGGTCTTTGTGCTCCTGCGAGTGCTGGCTTCATCCAGTTCTATTAATGACGGACGTCACGACTCGCCAGTCGATTCCGTTTGATCTTGATGTTCTTCCTTTCGAAAGTTTCGATAATCTTTATTTTACTAGCAAATGGCAAACAAGTTAAACAAAGTGAACAAGAATAACATCAACATAGCTCCTAGCATTTGCAATATCGTATTACCAGTAATTGCACTAATATCTGGCACGTTTAAGTGACATTTCAGCCATTGCGTAGACAGTGTCATTATAGGCTAATCACGTGAAATGTAATGCCAACGCAGCGGTGCCTTTTTTACGGCAAAATAATGATGACAACTTAATAACGGTATCACTAAATTGCTGTCAGTAATCTTGTTTCAACCACAAACGAGGACTATTTATAGACACGTGTGAATCCACGGCAGAGAAGAATTAACGGGCCCATCATCATCTTGTTCCCAAATTGCTAAAAGTGTCCCGAATATACAAACGTGTACAAAGCATCATAAAGATTAAAAATTTTCCGATAAAACATATCAGTAATATCAAAGAATCGAATGACTTCAAATTGCATAATTTTACAGCTACATTTTCCGTGGAGATTCGCTACCCATCTGTGGAATACTGTCATGGATATTTCTCTCCCATTTGGTGTGCTCAACTTTTAAAAACCGTTTTTGCCTACAAAACAAGTATATCGGTCCTCATTGTCGGGCCGAAATGTACGCTGGCCGCATAGCATGCTGCCCCCTGGTGAGTCACGGTGAGTATTCCGACGGCCGACGGGACAGACAGACAGACGGACGGACGGATGCTGACCGTTACATTACGCTTACTGCTAGACACGGCCAACGTAAAATTGTAATAATACAGCAATAGGAACATTCTTGGGCTGTTTCCTGAGTCGCGGAATGCATAGAGTAACAGTGGTGTAATTTCTTCATTCTTATCTATACCAGCTGTTCGGGCCGCCGTGTTGTAGGGCAAGGAAATATTAACATTTTGCAGCACTTACAGTCAGATCGCCGATACGCCGCTAACACCAAGCTTATCTTAAACCTGCAGATTCAAATTCAAATTTATTTAAATAACGTGACAAATCTTCACCATAATTAACTTCTCAAAGTACGATAACTTGCCCTACAACATAGAGATGGTAGATTACTGTAACGTCACTTCAACACGTCTACGGTGACGATAGATGGCTGTAGCCGTCGCGTTTTCGCGCGCATTAATCCGTTGCGGGTCTAATCGTATCATATCGTTGTCAGACGTTGACGATCTCGCTTCCGCTCCGTCGAACAAAGACCGACAGGATACCTTTGTCATCGACTTTCGCACACCGCGGCCACCTAGCGGAACATATCCGACCAACGCGGATCGGTCAACCTGATGAATTGCACCATCGTTTCCTCCCTTCGGAGCTGGGGTGTTGTGCTAAAATAATTTTAAGTGTTCGATTATATTTTAAAATTCAGCCCCAATCGCCAGCCTTATTACCCCCGGTGTAATAGCATCTCTTTTAGTTATCGGCTAGGATGCTACCACATCGTCCTATTCGGCTATAAAATAGCGTTTTCACATCATCATCATCATCACCATCATCACCATTTACTTATTTTCAGTTTCCAATTCAGTCTGCTTTTCTTCCGTGTCAATCAGCCAGGCAGAACAGCAGCGTACTTGGTTTAGCCAATATCGGATATCGGACGTTGCCGAAAATTTAGGTACGTTTCTTGTACGAAGCCTACAGTTTAAAAGAATTTTAAATGATGCTACTGAACCAAAATCAACAATATTTTTGGCGGCAAACGTGTCAGTTATTTAGCGATATCACCGGCGATCTAGTGCTGGGCGGTTCCAAATTTGTTCTAATGATTAATATTAATAATAATATTATTATTAAATACAACTAGTTTAAGGACACGGTAACAAAGCTATGAATGTTTTGAAATAATAAACCTAACTGTGAACAATATATCGTATCTTACATTTTTGTAAAGTAGCTGTATACAGTACAGACGTCTTTTTATGCGCATGTAGGGATCTAATCGTATTCTGAAAACGAATCTCATACAAATTTGGAACCGCCCAGCACTAGATCACCGGTGCTATCGCGGTATAGCGCCTGAAGAGTGGCGAATAATAATTGACGTTCGATGTTGCCTCGTTTCCGTGTTTGCCGGCGTCACCGTGGTGACCGTACCTCGCACGGCGGCTGTGATTGGTCGCGCCACGTCTGTCACGTGACTAATGCCTTCACTTGCGGACGATCAGCGTCTTTAAACGAACAGACAGACAGACTGACAGACAATCGGTACGGAAGTCTGCGGCCGCTCATGTTCACTTCAATAGACGTGTCTTCCTCCGTGTTAATTGATGCTGCTTGCTTAGACGACTTCAGAGGTTGACTTCTGTTATCGGTAAGTGTTTTACATAGTATATTATTAACTGCAAATTAAATAAGTGTCCTTCTGTGTCGTTATAATCTTGACATTTTTACATAAGTAATTTAAATAAGTTTCTCTTAATTGAGTTTTTCTTTTGTTACGGGATTCTTTTTCCACATCTTTATTTCACCAGAATAAAATATCCGGTAGCAAAAAAACAAAACATAATAAATAAATTAATTAATACCTTAACTGTGAATAAAGATAGGCAACATAGCGTGACATAGAACACGTAACAGTATAACTATGAACACAATAAAATAATCTTTAAGTGTAGAATGTTATAGGCCCTATTTTCACAACTATCTCAATTTGGAGATTGTCTGACATACAGCGCTTTCCGATGCTCAGTATCTTAAATTAAATTTACTCTTGCGAGCAGAAATCTGCTCCTCCACAGTCCACAGTCTATATGCCACAGTATTTGCAGATATCTTGGTACGTGTCTTTGAAGAGGGCACCGAATATTTTAAAAAGGGCTCTATTATGAGCAAATTGTTAGGAGTGCGAATCCTCCGAACAAAGACTTTCAAAATAAAATTGTATACTCTTTTATTCACCGGATTAAAATCTGGTAGCGAAAAAATGTAACCATTGTCATGTGTACAAATTATGTCAACTGGTTATCTATTTGTTTATGGTATGCTTCCTTGCTGTTGTCTATTCCATTTTTAAGGCTTATAAGTGAAACATAGGCGTGTAGCATAGAGAAATGTATTAGTGAACTGTTGAATAACGCCACGAAATCGCAATCTATTTGAGCAAGTTATGCACTTTTGAAATCGGAAATAAATTTCCCTATCGCAACATTTACATACTCACAGTAATGTTGCATTTTGAAATCAACGTGTACACGCAATACCCAGTAAGTAAAGAAGAAACAAAACAAAATTTGGCAACAACGTACCATTTAATCTCGAAGAATATGTGTCCACGTGAGCAAGTTAGTAAATAAGTAAGACATTTATGAAGCACCATAATAGTGTAAGTGTAAATGAATCATACGCGCTGGGTTGGCCGCTGGGCGTGGTAGCCTAAAAGATGTTTACCGACCGATCTTTGATTCTGAGTTTTTTTGTATGTATGTTGATCATGACCATAGCTCGCCTGGAACTGAAAATCAAGGTCATAGGTCGAGGTCAAAGGTCAGTGTCCAGCGCGTTCGGGCGTGGTAACGCAGTCACGCGGTCGGTCTGACCTCGATTTTCGATCGAGCACAGTTTTCTTAGTTATGATATAAAACTGATGTAAAATTCACTGTTGACTAAAGCAGAGCACACCTTAGATTCACGTGTATGTTATGTCAGTTGCGTTAACGTCTACAGTAAAAAGTTAGAAGTGTCTATAATTACATACAATAGAAATGTAGACTACGTCATACTAGATGCATACATTTTTGTAAATCGTTATGCCTGTTGTATTTTGTCTAATTATTTGCTCTCGGCTTTTACTCTGGTCATGTTCGAGAGGGAACCGGCTATAACCCATATTCACATGAAAAACGGAGGAGGAGAGAATTCATGATAAACTCGGATTTTAGTCACAGACATATAATCAGTTTTGATTAAATTGAAGACCATTGTATTTAATTTAATTTAATTTACATCTAAGTTGACTCCGTCATTCGATTCTCAAATTCATTTCAGCCGTGCGTCTATTGGCTTTATCTGTAACAAAGAACCATCCTTGTGAAGTTACTGCATCAATGCATTTAAAGCTGATATTTTCCAAAACGTTGGTTATTTTAGTCAGTATAGCTCGCACGTGCTCAACCGTGTTATCGTTTCAAACATCATTGATACAGTATAACCATTAAAATGAAAAACTAAATGCAATAAACCAAAATAATAACAAGCGTAAACTGATGAAATTACTGAAAAATGCCGTTAAAATCGCATTCAAACAAAACAAATTAATTGCTCTACATGTAGCTCTTAGCCTGTAAAGTTATTGAATTCAAAATCTTGAGACAATTACGTCGGAATAAATGGTTACAATTTGCATAAATAAAGGTCGTATAGTCGTGCTCTTCAGTTCTAAGCGATGGGGTGCAACTGGGCTTCGATATTGATGGGATTTTCTGTCGCTTAATCCTCCCGAATTTCATGTCGTCCGCTTTGCCTTGTCATCCGTCACGCGGCTCGCGAGCAGATATTTAGCGAAATGAGACGTACAGCCCGTGTTATAAATTGGTTTCGGTGTCTGCCGAGTATTGACCTCTCCCCCGGCGGTACAACAATATACAGTATTGATGTCGGCTTGGGGGCAGGTTGCCATGAACCCAGCCGACACCGGCTGACAGTGCCAGATCACGACCGCTCCCGAAGTCACGACCTGTATTAACTGAGTAGCTTCAGCGCCGGCCCAGCACACGGCAAATGCTACTGCCGTGTGCCTGATGATGCGGGATTATTGACTAATCTGGTGATGGGGCAGTGGCGTACACAGGATTTCAAGCGACAAGAGACACTAACAACAATCTTTATTCATCGACTAGCGGTAGTGAAAAAACATAGTAACACAAAACATAAATACAAACATAGCACAAGCAGAAGAGAAATAAACAGCTACCAATTTAAGCACGTAACACGCATTACACATTATTTTATTTTAATTTCTTATTCAATTTCCTTCCCGCTTCTATCCTGTCCTCAACTGTCATCCTTTCTCCCCCCTTACCTACATATTTCATTGCCACCCTTTGCCATCCTACCCTATAGATCCAGTTAGGGGTCTGCGGGGAGCTGTAAGCTCCCCCATACAGCACTAATCAAGCGGAACAAAGCCGAAAAACGTATTTCAATGAATATCTTTATTTACTGAGAAAAATCCGGTAGCAACTTGTTATCTCTGGCTTCTAGGACTTCACCCCAAGCCCCTTCGGGC
>Ga0209780_1001284_pt1 | contig 16193 bp, 12 predicted proteins | sample WorMetexBAHAMAS2_FD_187384 | JGI IMG/M metagenome (GOLD analysis project Ga0209780, IMG submission 187384) | Marine gutless worms symbiont microbial communities from Max Planck institute for Marine Microbiology, Germany - Inanidrilus exumae... | ecosystem: Host-associated > Annelida > Digestive...
CCCTTCCCCCTTCTCCTCCCCTTTTTCTCCCCTTCCTCCTTTTCTCTTGTTTTCTTCTTCTTCGCCCTTCACCCTTTTTGATGACGATGATGATGACTATGCCGCACTTGTATGCACTCAGATGTTGTTTAGCTGATCTTCTGTTCCACTGTTAGTCCCGGGTGGGCTGAATCCCTGAGAAGAGAAACAGTGTGATAATTGGAGCAGTTTTTACAGGCCAGATATAAACAACCAACACCAGTGAAGGGAACTCATAGCATTGACTACCACCAAGGAAATCAGACGTAAATATCTGATAAGAAATTCCCGGATGTTTTTTATCTCTTCGGCCCACGTCAGACAACAATGCTTCTCAACTAAACTGGGACGAGAGAGAGCGTGAGAAACAAACACTGTGAAAAGCTGGGCTTAGGTGAATATCCGCAGTCTGGGAAGACGTGTGGCGTTGAAACAGATGAACGTGGCAAGGTAGCGCCGGCTGGAGCATACTGCAAGCTACACGTTGACCTGAAAACAACAACAACAACATCAATATCCAATATATGACAGTTCAAAACAACTTTCCATAGTTCAAATAGCTACTACAGAAATTTTGTAAGAAAACTATAAAACAAGTACGTCCATCTTCGGGGACGGCCATATATCCACACATGCCGATACTACGTCCACACACCGCATGATTTCACGAACGGTGCATCTCTAGCATGGCGTATGGCCCGCGCGCTCACTGAGCTATAAATAGAACGTCGCTCAGACGTCAGTCAGCCTAGGCCTGCAGGCTAGGCTAGGCTCCTATCCGTCTGATTTTGGGCTTCTGGGGGAGCAAAGCTCCCCAAAATGGGAGATTCCCTGCCCAGGACGCCGATGTCAAGTCATTAAGATTGGTCAGGCCTCCTCTAGTGCATATCCGTGCCACTGTGGCGTTCCTCAGGGTTCTGTCCTGGCCCTATCCTGTTCTCTGTTTACATATCACCAATACTTAAAATTGCGTCTGCTCACAATATTACAGTACAACAGTATGCCAATGACACTCGGTTATTTATTGCAATCAGCACTGCCAGTTTACACACTGCCCAGGCATGGCTTGAACACTGTATCACTGATATGAATGCATTGTTTTGCTTTAATAGTTTGTGTCTAAATGATGGCAAGTCTGCGGCTATCCTGCTTGGTACTCATCAGCGTCTGTGCTCATTTTCTTCAGTTTCTAATGTCAACGTTGCTTTCTCTCCAGTCACCGTCTTTGATCAGATCACAACCAATGGCATAATTATTGACAAGCATTTTATCTTTGATCCTCGTGTTTCTGCAATCTGCAAGAAATCTTTTTCCATCTTCGAGCACTAAAACACTCCTTACAGAAGACATGGCTGCATCCGTAGCCAGTGCAATGTTTCTGTCTCGCCTTGACTACAGCAACTCACTTCTTTTTGGCTGTTCAGTGTTCAATATAGCAAAACTCCAGCGCATACAAACCACTGCTGCCCATACTGTTCTGAACACACAACCTATATGCTCTTCCCAGCAGTTGCTTTGGCGTTTGGATTGGCAGACTGTTTATTTCCATATAAACTATAACACAGCTACAATAAGGTTCTCACCTTTAACCAACCGCTATATCTCACTTACTTTCTCGTTCCTTACACTCCTGGCCATACTCTTCGCTTGCAAGAGAAATACTTCCTTGCACAGCCTGTAGTTTCCACCGTCTAGGCAGTCGAGGCTTCAGTTAATCAGTACTTCCAACATGGAATGGGCTTCGTCTTGAAATTTGCAATAGCTCTTCATTTGCCTCTCTCAAGAAGAATATCAAGCCATACTATTTTCCCTATGCATTCTGTTAGACGTGTGAAACTTGCATAGCCATCTTCCCCCTGGCGACTGACTGCCCACGCCTCATATTCTGCCTCGGCTGACCATACGCATGTTAAAAATTTTTTTATTGTATTGTACTGACAGTTACTATAGAACACCAATAGGTGACCATAAACCAACTTTTGACACCAGTGCAAGTTGTGGCATCAAAACAACTGAAAGCACTATGTGAAACTAACAGAGACCATCCATCAAACAAGGCAATCATAGATATCAGACCTAGCCCGCGGTGTGCAATCCCACCCCCCTTCGTGGCCAATAATAGACTCATCCAACGCTTGCAATCAAGCGTCTGCCCTGTAGTGTACAAGCCGCTGCATGGACCAGTCCAATTCGCAAAACCTAGGGGTGTTAGGATTGTCGGGCTCGGGCACGTTTCCCCTTCCTTAACCTAAGTCCCATAAATGCTTAATAAACTTTGCTTTCCTACATCCATGCATCAAAGTCACTGGTATATTTGTTTCTCCGCCAACTTTCACCGTTACCATAGTAACAATAGGTATGGCAACGTGCGTTTCAGTAATTCTTCCCATTAATCACCAAATTTCTCCATTTCTCTTTTACTTTAGTTAGCGAGTAATTTCAAAATCATTAGTCAAAATTGTGCCGTTTAATAATTGGAAATTAAATTCTGTTAGAATTTACGGCAAATAAGTAAATTTAAGCGAAATTGGTCCTTTGTAGTGAAATTCGAAGTGTTATACGGCCCATTATGTCATCCACAAAACTGAAACTACATAACGTATCACAACAACGACGCTGGAGGTGGACTGAGCCACGGCCACAGGCAACATGCACAAAAGATTTGGTAAAGATTAAACGTGTGGTTCTGGAGATATCCTTGCAGACAGACAGACACACATACCAAGACATGCTCATCACAATACTTGGCAACTGCTCCCGCGGGCAAAGTTCTTATTTCATAACCAATTTAATGGCACTGAATGGCCTATAATGTGCTGATGTGCCGTTCAGAAACTACTCACACTCACACCCGCGGGCAAAGTAATAATGAACGAAGAGACTGCAACCTCCTGACAGTTGGTGGCATTCGACTGATGTTGCTACTTTCAGCAAACGCTTCACGCTCACAGCGGCCGCTGCACAAGCACACACCACTCGAGAACTGACATGAAAGATCACTGGTGAGTAAGTGGCGTTGGAGACGACAGACATTCAGTGACATCCTTCCATTCACAGCCAGTGGCTGACAAAATGATGCACTGATTAACATCGCTGAGATCGGCCACACTAAAATTCTGCACAGCAGTCTGATGTGATGGCAGAGAGCTGCTAAGGCAGAGTGCCTTGAAGGGAAGGTAGAGCGTTGTGAGTTAGTTAGTTGGAGTTTAACGTCCCCTTTCAGCACAAATATGGCTATATCAGACACAAAAGGTCAGGGGCAGAGAGCTATCCCTACCCGGTGACGGAAGGCCAGCGATATATTACCTAAGCCCTGTCTGCCTTTTTGTTCAGCAGCCACACAAAAAGGGTAAGGAATCGAGAGGCTCATTTAAATTATTACGCTAGTGCCTACAGCAGCAAAAACTAACACACTGCAAGACAAAACTAAATCAAATATGACAAAAACAAGCATGCATCCTTAACCAAAAAAATACGTATAACCCAAAATCAACCCAAAGAAAAACTAAAGCCAATTTAGTCACCTCCTATGGAATCCGGCCTGGAAATGGAGTGGGACTATTCTGATAGAATGGGAAAGGATAAAAAGGCAAGTAAATAGATAAAGCAAAAAAGAAAGGGAAGAGGGGAAAAGTAAAAGATACTAAAAAATAGAGTAGATGGTGGAGAATTGAACGGATACCACGTCACTTATTTGAACTAAAATGTTGCAGGCATTATCCATAAGCTTTCGTATTTCACTACAGCTCCACTTTACTACCATTACAAATGACAATGTATCCCACAATGCGTTGCCTGACTGTCAGTCACAGAACCAAGGAGCCAGGAATTATTTCATTGTTCTATGTCAGCACTGTGTTTGTTAAACCGAACTAAAGAAATAGAATGCCTTCAAGGGTGACAAAAATTTTGCTGAACATTAAAAGAATGAAACCAACGTGAAGTGCAAAAATCATCAAACATAAAAGCAGATGGCACAAATTAAAAAGTCAGTAATAGTCACAGAAAGATAAATAAATGAAAAATACCTAAAGCGATATGTGGAATGCCTCCTGAACAATCCTCCAGAAATGACCTTTGGTGCATTGACTGCTGATTTCAAGCTGAGAACAACAAACACGAGCATTAAAACAGTCGGGTTTACCTACCTTAGACAGGTGCAAAACATCTTGCTGTGGAATGGTCCTTCCAGCCAACCATATGGCTATGGTACGGACACAGTAACACAAGCAACATTTTAAAACACCAGAAACCCAAACAATAAACTCAACAAAGTCAAATTAAGTGTCATATCAAGTCTAACAAAAACATCCATCCTGCAGCCTGCACAGATCAGCTTTCCTCAAACGGTGAGCTGAGCTTGCCGTTTAAAAGTGTCAAATATCCAGAAATTTTACAACAGAAGCCAGACACAACAAGAGACTCAGCACTGCAGATGCACCAAGTAACATGCTACATCAGTTCAAATCTTGTCAGCTGCTGAACAACTGTACAAAAACGCTTGCAACAGATAAAGGACATTGAAGGTCACTCAAATATCAACCTGCAAACCAAATTCAAAGTGCCTAGCTTCACACAATCCAACGATATTATTGGGGCCAAAGTTTAGGATAGTGCTAAAGTTTTCAAAACTGTGTAAAATAAGAATTTTGACAAAAGGCCGCATCGCATGCCGTGCTGTTATTAAGGATTGAATGGCCCCTTTTGATGCATGAAGTTATTGACGATTGAATGATCCCTTTTGCTGAATACACCACAGCAGATTCTCAATGCTTTTCAGTGGGCCGGACAGCCTCATGCCCCTACCCATGGGGATCTCAACCCCCTTCAAAGACACGGTCTGTTGGGCCAACACGAGACACCACTCAAACAGAATCTTGATCGGTTCAACCAACGCACAGACCACGTGACAAAAGGCCACATTTATGCTATGTCTGCAAAGCGGCCTAAAATGGTTGCATAACTCTGACCACGTCCATTAAGAGGTAGTTCTGTCATCCCAAAGCTAACACTTGGTATAGCCTACCTGTGTACATGATTAAACGACTCTAACTTCAACCGTTCCGAATATATGACTGGGAACCCCAACATTTAAAATGGTGACGTGACCCAGACCACACCCCTTTCAGGGGAGGTTTGCTATCTGTATGCTACGACTTGTTACAGTCAACTTATCTGTCAAATTTGAAGCCTGTAGCTCCACTGTTTACTAAGATATGAAAGGCGACACAAAATGTAGAAATATTGGGTAATTAGGGGTCGGTCAAGGTCACTGGAAATAGCAGTTAGTTGGAGTTTAACGTCCCCTTTCAGCACAAATATGGCACCATTCGATAGAGTGCATATGAGTTCCTATTAGCTTTCCATAGTAGCTATGTCACTATCTTGCACCACTTCAGAGATATAGCAAGATATTGGTCAAAAATCACTGATTTTAACCTACCCCACAACTGTTTATGGCGTCCCCACTGGGGATGACCCCCTTGGAATTTTACCATGAATCTTTGGCGTCAGAAAACTATAAAGTCCCCAGCTGTCATGTGGCGTTGTGTGCGTGATGACATGTTTTGACAAATGTCTGCATGTGAGACAGACAGACGGACCGACACTGGACCATAGCATATGCTGCAATGGCATAGCGTCACACAGTAAGAAATGTGTAGCAGTTACACACGACAGAATGCTAACCTGAAGAAATGCTTCTGGTCCTCCGCATAAAGCCACAGACTTCTGCTTGCACTTGATGACGAGCATCTAAACAGGTGCTTGGAATGTTTTCTTGGCTACAAATAATATTATTTAATAAATTAGCCCCATACGGGACTGACGGTCGACTCCTACTTACTGCCAAATTCAAAGTCACGTGACACAAAAACTAGGACAAAAATCAAAATTCCAACCGGTTAATTTTTAGGTATTGCCCAATAGTTTAAGAATCCGTGGTCATTTGCCAGCCACCATTATAAATGGGAGAGGAGATAGCGTTTGAAAATGGTCAAATTTCCGACTTTCATGGGCTCGTGACGTTGACCTTGACCTGGGATCGGGTCATACTGCATACCGTCATGCATCACTCGTCGACCTCTACATACACACCAAATTTCATTGAAATCGAAGAAACTTTTGTGGATGGACGGACGGACGGACGTACATTTGAGACCCACTAATGTTATTACGTTGACTCGGAGGAGTTGACCTAAAAAGCGATTAAAACACCCAATTTGTATAAAAAGCATGATGATGAAACTGCAACAATGCTGAAATTGATTGATCAACGTAAATGGCAAGCGGCTGATAGGCATTATGATTTGGCCTGAAAATGGCAATCACTCCTAACTACGGCTGTCGTGCGATTAATTATTTTTATCGCATTAATCGTGCGATTATTGTAACTGCGCGCTAATCGCGGTTTTAATGCACATCTTGTGTGTTGTGTTACAGGTGTATTGGGTAATGAATGACCACAGATGTGTGGACACGTCCGCAGACAGCCGGACACTGACGAGTCCTTCTAAGGTTGTCAATTGCACGTACTGCACGTGCTTAGTCAACGTTCATTTTCAGTTTCAATTTTGGAATCAACTAGCCCTTCTATAGGCCTAATCTGTATCACTGATAACAGCTCTCATTCCTTTTGCACTAAGTATTTTAGTCCACGACAGAACAGAGGACGCTGCTGACAATTCTGCTGTTGAGATTGGATACTGACCGTCCGCAAACGTTGCTGTCGTTGGACAGCTGCAGATGCGGACAATATCCAAAATATCCGCACATGCATATCTCTGTAAATGACGTCTCAGCACAGAAATTAAATGGCATCAGAAGAAAATGTCATAGTAGAACAGTAAAATCAAATCAAATTTAGTGTAGTGCTGCAACCGGAAAGTAAATGCTCGTACATTAAAGGAGTAAAGTTCGATTACCTTGAGTTTGTATTCAGTCTTGCTACTGGTCTACTAGTTTGCATTAAAAATTTTAGTGTCATATTTTTTTTAATCACGGTTTAATTCCTTAAAAACAATAGTAAAGAAAAGGTCGGATTCACATATAGCACTGCCTACATGGTAACCGGACCAGCGCGCTTTACAATCTCGGAAGTGGCAGCTGATTGGCAAGAGCTAGTGGTGCTATAGCACAGTATGCAACTGGACCCACGGTGCAGCTAGCAAGCACAACCACCCCAACCAGCCACACCAGGCCTTCATCCAGTAAGTATTCACCAGATGGCACCACGCCGATCGACACAGCAGACATCTGATAGCAACTTAATACCCATTTATCGACCCCGAAAGGATGAAAGGCAGAGTTGGCCTGGTTGGTTGACCTGTAGCGGACGGTTCACCCACATAAGTGGTCACCCATCAGCTACAGATCGAGCGCAGGACAGAGAAAGTACGCCGGCCAAAGACCGACATTCTACCGCTGTGCCACGCAACCAACTGGGGTTAGTTAATGCGTTAATTCAACAGCGCTACTCCCGAGTTGCATGCCCATCTATAATGTGAGACTTTCTCAGAAGCACGTGCATACGGTTTTTGTTCGACCAGACTTCTCTGGTGGCATCCCGAAACAAAACTTCATGAGATAATAAGAGCGGGTCTTTTAGATGCAAAACGACGTTCCTGTCACTGAAAAAACACTGACGGAACTTTCAACAAATCACCTCGCTCAAGCACTGCATGAAGTAAACTGCTGACGTAAGTGTTATTGAATTCACTGACAGAGAGATATTCACAGCAGCCATACTAAAACATCCCATAAAATAACTGAATGGACACAACTGCTGCGAGACAGAACAAGATGCAAAATGCCGCCCATGATCAGCAGTCAGGCACCTGACGATGGCGCCAGTCTGTGAGTCAAAACTGGTCTACAGCAGACTGATATATGTTGATACTAAAGTCCAAATTAATATGCCTACTAACAAAACAACAATTATCAAAATTGTCTATCGATCATAAATAACTTTAAGCTGCACAATGCAAGGTGAACAGGGCACATGAGGTAATCAACGAGTTTGCCTGTTACTTTGCCAAATATTCACTGATTTTAAAAATTCCTTCACCAGCAATCATTAATCACACACACTTTTCAGACTGTTGCCAAGTTTTTGACACTAACCGTTCACAGTGTAGTGTGGCAACATTTTTCAAATGTGGTGGGATATTTAATGACGAATGTATTGCAAATTTACTAGTTGAGTCTGGTGATGAAAGAACATTGAAAATTGGTCAGCACTTGGTGAAGTTGCGGGCACAGTATGTTTGTCGACTCCTAGAGTACAGTCACTTATGTCAATAATTTAATCTGTGATTGCCTGATGGGGTTAAACTTTGATCAATGATGCAAATATTACCAACTGTACAGCATGCTAATGCCATAGGAGTTTTTTTTGGTATGTTATTATTCAGGACTATGAGTAGTATATAAGTGATCAACCAATCATGTAACAGCAGACGCTGAATGCCAAACCAGGATGGCGGAAAGTTCTGCTCATTAACAAGACAAACTTCACTGGAAAGTGGTTTTTACTTTTGGTTGATTACTTATTCGCAGTAGATTAGTTTAAATAATTTAAGTCCACATTATTCTAGTTCAATAACCAATCACAACACTGCATTCCTAAGTTGAAATAGCTTTAAAAATAGCAGAGCATGCTGGGAGAAATAAGTCATTTCAAGATAACAGAGTCAGTGACTTGTACTAAAATGTATGAGTTGTCATAGAGAGTCATGAAAAACATATAAAGACAGCTTAAAACCTCACACTTAAAACCACCTCCTCTGAAGGTACGACATTATGGCGGTATGAAAATGTGTGTATTATTATTAGTATTAATTTATACACCACCACGTCAACAGAAAAAATAATAATAACACAGAACTGTAGCCGACCGCGAAAGGAATGTTGTCGTAACAGTGAACAATGAACACCTTGCCAGCATAAGTCAATCGGGAAATGTGTACCCTAACACAGTCCGCAGAAACACTAACATAACAACCAACCATAAGAATCTCAAACCCCCGGTAAAGGACATGCAGCCAAGAGGACAAGACGGTTGAAGTAAAGAGTTCACACATACAGTTCTCATCTGCTTTCTGTAAGGACCACACAGTCGCCAGCATGATTTTCACTGGCTGCCAGTATTATCATAAACTACACGGTGAGTCAAAAAAAACCCGGACCCCTATAATTTTTTGGTAAAGCTTCATCAAAAATGCACAGATGTCGGTAATTTTTGACAGAGACAGTTGCACTTCATCAGAACATCTGCATTTGCAAGTAATAAGTTTAATGCTGTTGAGAACCACCTGCAGTTTCCATGGCAACGACAGCAGACGTGTGGGCGCTGTGGGCTGACTTTGAACAGGCGATTGTTGACAAAGAGATCGACCAGTGGAGAAAACGACTCCGTGCCTTTATAAAGGCCAAAGAAGAACACTGAACTCTTGCTGTGATTGGCTGTAGCCTACTGTGCGCTGCTCAGGTACATTGTTTCAAACAATATTTAAATGTTTCAGTTATTTTCGTCAACACAGCATTTTATGCATGACGCATGATAGACAACATAAGCCTGCCCGCCGACAGTAACATTATGTCTGCTGGTTGTCTGCTATACACTTTTTACATGCAACTTCAATATTAGATCAATAACTAACTATACCTATGCATTAGGTATGCATAAATTGCTTTTAAAATTAAATATAAATAAATGCAAGACTGCCTTTTACGGCAGAAATCTCAATGATTACATATATTACCCGTCTTCTAAAGAGTTGGAAAGAGCGGATGTCATTAAAGACTTAGGAGTGATGTTTGATTCTGATCATACCTTTGTCTCTCACTGTAAAGAGAAGATAAATAAAGCATATTCTATGCTGGGTTTAATTAAAAGACATTTTATTATCTTACAGAAGAGGCATTAGTTATGTTGTATAAAAGTCTGGTTAGATGTCATTTGGAATATGCTAACTCAGTATGGAATCCTTACAGACAAGGATTAATTAATGATCTAGAAAAGGTTCAGTTGAGAGCAACGAAGTTGGTTCTAACTGTCAAGCATTTAAAGTACAAGGAAAGACTTATACGATTACAGTTACCAACACTAAGATATAGAAGTGCGAGAGGGGACATGATAGAGGTATACAAGATTTTGACTAACAAGTATGATACTAATATTAATTTCAGTTTTGAAACACAGCAACATAGTAGAACTAGAGGTCACAACTTAAAACTAGTCTGTCATAGACATCATTATGATTTAAGAAAGTATTCATTCGCGGCAAAAATAGTCAATACATGGAACAGTCTACCAGAATCAGTCATTGCAGCAGAAACTACTAATTGTTTTAAGAATAGGCTAGACAAGTTCTGGAATAATCAGGAAATGATATTTAAATATAAAGCAGAATTAACCGGAATTGGTAATAGAAGTAATATTAAAAAATTATATATAATGTACTTTCGTATTCGATTTATTCTATGTAAACTAGGGGCATAGAGGCTCTGAAGCCTGCGCCCTTCTTTCTTCTTTTGCTTTGCTTTGCTTTATTACGTGTACAAAAATATACTGCTATTGAAGCAGTGTCCAACGCTCTACCTGTTGCGCCACTGAGCCACTTGGTGGAGACCTACCAATGATATTTGCCATTTTAGAGCTAAGACTTAGTCACCCTTACACTTGGTTGTAAACCGGCCAGTTTGCACCATTTACTATCTGGTAAATATCAAATATAAATTATTAACATATAAAAATAAAGTATTAACCTCGTTTTCATTCTCACACCACTTTCAAAAGGTATTTGACATGCCAGATGATCTTTCTGTCAGTCAGTTAGTTAGTTAGTTAGTTGGAGTTTAACGTCCCCTTTCAGCACAAATATGGCTATATCAGAGACAAAAGGTAGGGGTGGAGAGCTATCCCTACCCAGTAAAAAAGGCCAGCGATATATTAACCTCAACCCTGGCCGCCTTTTTGTTCAGCAGCCACCCAAGAATGGAAAGAGATTGAGCCAGGTTGAGTCGCCTCCTACAACCTCCGGCCTGGAAACGGAACGGGTCTATTCTGGAAGGAGTAGATAGTGAAGTCAGGAAGTAAACAAGTAAGGAAGTAAACAAGTAAGAAAGAAAGCATAAGGACAGAAAATAGTAAAGAAGGAAGAAGTAAGAAAGAAAGTTAAGTAAACACACAAACAAACAATTTATATAGTGCCAAAATCGACACATGAATCATGGCGCATTACTGGGGCGACTCCTAACAAAAGTGATGTATATAAATATATCGTATCGTATCGTATGCCTTGCTTCCACAGTGCCAGCCAGCATTAATACGTATATGTCACAACATGAGCAGTAAACAACAGACACACCACTGAAAAAGACTGGTTCTGACAGCTCCAAGAAATGTGACAATGCCTTCGTGAGTTGCACCCAGACGTAACAGTGTTCCTCGTGCATCCTGTCAATGTCACGAACAACAGCTACACGAAGTATTTGCACATCGAACAGTCTCAGTGTGTCTGATTACCTTCAACACTTCGACGCCGATGGTTGCACCTCGTTGAAAACACCCGCCCTATTCAAGTACTGTTCAGCAGCCCACAAGGGTTCGCTGCTGGTTCACAGATGCCATCAAGAAACCAAGAAAATGGAAAATAGAAAATTGGTCCAAATGCCCGTAACTGCACTACGAAGCAAATCAACAATAAAGCTCGAAAAGAGCCAGATATTTCTGAGAGACAAACCGATGAATAAGACAGGATACAGATGAACAAAATCAGAACATGAACAGTTATAACATCTGCATTTTGTGCAAACATTAAACTGCAATAAAATGACATGATACATGACGCCGTCTTACAAATTCTGTGTGGATGCCAAATAACTATAATGCACGCTAACCTGCAAAACACCGTTTCATTTTATACAGTCTCCATGAATCCACCTGTTGAGCATATGACTGCCACCGTGAGATGGTACTGTGGGCCAGACGGCGTTTTTGCTGCCAGTGAGCCAACGAACCTACGTTGAATGATTGAGTTAAGGTTTTATGTCCCACCCAACACAAAATAAGTCATTTTGGAGACGTTCTTCCCAACAAATCTCTTGGCTTAGTACTGAAAAACTAAAAATCTAACACAGCAAAAGCAAACATACATCTGTAACAAAGTATACAACTACACAAAATAAAATTAAAAAAAAAACTAAAGCCAGGTTTGGTCGTCTCTGACGATCTCTGGCCTGTGAGTGTAATAGCACTATTCTTAAGAACAAGTAAGCAAGTAAGTAAATAAGTACGGAACAAAGTAAGAAAGTACGAAAGTTAAGTCACCCACGGAGCAATGGACATGACTGCTTCTATCTTTACACCAAACATGGGTCAAATACATTGTTAGCAATTACAATTAAATTACGTCTAATTTTACTAAATTATTATTATTACAGCGAGACCAATTACAATTACTACTAAAAAACATAGGCAGTCGTATCGACATGGGGATACACGCTGGCAACGGCCGCATGTAGCACAGCACAGGGTTACGGGACAGCCGCTATAATCACTAGCAACCGTGTGCCGTGATGGTTTTCGTACTGTATGACCTTGACCTTTTGACCTCTGAGTCAGTGCATGATGAGCGACTGCTATAGAGTACATGTGTACCACGTTTGGTGTTAATAGCTCAAGCCGTTTTCCTGTTAGAGCACAGACAAACAGACAGAGAGAGAAACATACGCGACTGAACGCCCTACACATTACAATTACAAATACATTGGTGGCATATAAAAAACGCTATCAGTGTAATTAATTACACTTGAACTATAACTGTCATTTCATTTACCCATGTCTGCTTTACACTGCACAAATTAGAAAAACTTACTGTGACTGTGTATGCGTTAAGGCCGTATGTTGCCAACTGCGATGCAATGTGAAGAAATTGTAAGTCCACTTCGGAAGGCAATTTACCCCTGACACAGCACATCTCAATACTCCACTAACAATATTCAACAACATTCAACAGTATAACATAAAGAAAAACAATCCTGCAATAAATTAGCCCCATACGGGACTGACGGTCGACTCTTCATAACTGACATTTCTGCCAACTTCAAAGAAATGCGACACAAAAACTAGGATAAATATCAAAAATACGGCCCAACCAAGTTTAGATATTGTGCCCTAGTTTAAGAATCAGTGGTCAGTTGCCAGCTGCCATTGTAAATGGCGGAGGAGATAGCGGTTGAAAATGAAAGGATTTCCAACTTTAAAGGGCTCGTGACCTTGACCTTGACATTGGATCAAGTCATACTGCATACCGTCGTGCATCACTCATCGACCTCTACCTACATGCTAAATTTCATTGAAATCGATTAAACTTTTTGTGGACGGACAGAGGTACGTACGTATGTACGTACAGATGGAAAAACGAACATTTGAGACCGGCTTTATTAGGTCAACTTAGAAGAGTCGAGTTAAAACGCCAACAACAACCGCAACAGCAGGTACTGTTGTGCACCTGCATTCGCCTTTGTCTCTACGCCACTAGGTGGCACCATCACAGACTGTTGAAGCTAAAAATATGATGAAATTTAGTGTTTTTTGCACCTTAAGGGCAACAAAATACACCATCACAAAAAGTTGAAGCTTAAAATATAATAAAATTTAGGTTGCTTGCACCTTAAAGGCAACAGAATACATAGATTCAGATAAAATTTGGCATGTATGTACACCGCGGGTCTACTTTAGTGTGCCAAATCTGGCCCTGATTGATCATGGTTGGTGGGTACAGGAGCCCCTCGATAATTGCAAAATTGGTGTCAAATGTGCGGTGCTTGGCCCCATAGGGGCCACGGTATTTACCAATATCGTCTTGGTACGGTGCACCATGGGTCCACTCACTCATGTCAATTTGTACATGATCGGGGAATGGGTGGGCACAGGAGTCCCAAACTTAACAATTTGGTAAATGCTGCGGTTCTCTGGCAGTTTTTCGACCCACATGTGCAACACTATACACCAATCATGAAATTGGGCACAGTGCAGTACACCACTCTCATGCCAAATTTAGCCCTGATTAGGGCGCGGATACGGCAGCCCCCAAACTGGAAAATTTGGTTAATATTGTGTTTATTGGCAGTTTTTCGCCCCGCATGGAAGACAGTATATATTGATCGAGCAGACGTTTGCCATGGAAGCATAGACCACACACAGTGATTTAGAGGTAGAGTATTAACCAAATTTTCTATGCTGCTGGCTTTGCAGCAACTGGACAATGCTTGCCATTTCCATTTGGTAACATTTTCACGGTGCATGTGCAGAAACAGATGTTTGTGAGCTGCTGTTCGTAATTCTAGCACCATCATTCAATCTGGTAATTCCAATAAGTGAGGATATTTTGTCGATTTAGATGAATTTTCTTGTGTTTCTGACTATTTTTTCGTTGCATATGTGCAGAATTGCAGTATTTCTACTTAAAGTAAGAACAGCTTTCTCCACGGCATCGATTTCATGCAAAGAAGTGAATTTGGGCAATTTGGCAACATTTCAGGCGATTTTGGGCCGTATTTTCACTGTATATGTACAAATATGGCTACTTTTGAGCTTACATTAATAATTCTGGCAAAAACATTCAATTCAATGACCCCAATTTCCTAAAAGGGCACGATGTTTTATGGACTAAGATACATTTTATTGTGTTTTGGCCAATTTTGGTTGCACATGGGTAAATATAGTGGTCCAAAATACATCTGTCTGCACCAATTTCATGTAATATGATTGAAAATTTGGTGATATGGCACTACTTTGGAAAATTGTGGCTAAATTTCCACTGCATATGTGCCAAAGTAATCATTTATCAGTTTACACTTAAAACTGGCACACAGTTGACGCTACACTGTCACTTACCTGTGCTCCCGTATACTGGAGTTCATCAAACCGAAAAAATGGCTGCCGAATAGTCCTGATCTAAATCCTGTTGATTATTCGGTGTGGGGGAGTTGCAATAAATGGCACATCGTGACACAATTTCAAACATATCAGCCAAAACGCATGCTAATCAATTGTTGGGCTCAGCTAAGCGAGTACACATTGAACCTGCAATTGATCAGCTGTCAAAAAGACTGATGATAGTCATCAAGACGATGGGTGGCCATGTTGAATTTAGCCTCGACTAACTGTGTGTACATGTGCTAATGATCGTTTTTGTTACATTCACTGTGTGTTTGAGTGAAAAATTGGGTGAAATTCACGCACTGTTGTCAAATTTAGCATACTGTCAGGTGTAATGAAGATTTATCCAAACTAGGCAAAGAATATTTAAATTCACCAAAATGCAGGTTTTATGCTTTTTCTAGACAAAATATGAAAAATTTTAACATATCACACCGCTTTCTACTATTAACTGTCGCAAAGTTATCAATTCTCAAAGACAGTCCAGTTTTTTTGGTCTACCCTAGCTTATGCCACGTTAATCAGTACGTTCTACTACTACTACTACTACTACTACTACTACCCTGTAGTGTGCTAGTGTTGACACAATATTGACATTCATCAAGAACACTGATGCAATTCATCTTGAAATTGCATCAATGGAGAATGGTGAACTGACGACTGGTTCTGCAGCTGAAATTGATACTATCAAAAACTGTCAAAGTGAACTGAAGATTGTCCAAGACAACGTGAAGTGTTCAGTCATGGGACATTCAGTGAATGACTGAACTGGTCATTACTGGTACAAGTTTTCACAAACGCATGATTGATTGATTGACTGAATTATGGTTTCACGTCCCACCAGACACAAAATGGGTCATTTTGGAGACGTTCTTCCCAGCCAATCTCTTGGCTTAGTACTGAAAAACTGAAACAAACACAACAAAAACAAACATGCATCCGTATCAAAATATACTACAACATAAAATTAACCAAAGAAACTAAAGCCAGGTTTGGTCACCTCCTACGACCTCCGGCCTGGAAACGGAGAGGGCCTATTATGGTTTCGGCGCTTCATAAATTTGTCACTTACTTACTTATGGACACTTACCCACTTACTTACAGCCCCAGGACCAACACGGGGCTTATAGCCTATGAAGTTTGTAAAAACTTTAAACTAATGTTTTGGGTTAACAGATAATTTAATGTCTGATGTTTGTGATATTTATTATCACATTGTGTATTCATT
>Ga0209780_1001285_pt1 | contig 16192 bp, 10 predicted proteins | sample WorMetexBAHAMAS2_FD_187384 | JGI IMG/M metagenome (GOLD analysis project Ga0209780, IMG submission 187384) | Marine gutless worms symbiont microbial communities from Max Planck institute for Marine Microbiology, Germany - Inanidrilus exumae... | ecosystem: Host-associated > Annelida > Digestive...
GCGACGTTCGGCGAATTCTTTGATCATTCGCATCCTGTTTGTTAATTAAAGCTAGTCGCGACGAACGCCGCCGCCTGGCGACTGACCTATCGGTCATGCGTGCACTGCCGCTTCGTGTATGGTCGCGGGTGAGACGTCCTGGTCGTTTACGTTGATCCCTTCGGTCAACGTTCACTGACCACTTTAGCTACCAGTCTGACATGTGTCTGTGACTGCATATCCGGACAATAATTGTTTGAATTAAATGACCTTTGACCTAGATACTTTTGTTCATCGTGACCATATCTAGCTCACGTTTCAGGGTAAACGTCATAGGTCAAAGTTCACCGTCACATAACAATGTTCCTTTTTGGGCTAAGGAAATAGGTCGATCAATGCTACGACGTAACGTATTTTGACTGTTTGTCAAGTTCTTTGTGGCATTGGTCGGTGCAACCTCCAGTGAGGATTTTTTTTAGTTAAAATAGAGGTGGTTCGAGGTTAGAGAAGGGATATTTTGTTAGATTTCTTTTGTTCGGCACATTGTGACTAGTTGATTTCGTGCGCCTTCGAAGCTCACTTACTTACTTACTATAAGTGGTCGATAATCATTGATCATATGATGTCTATTTCATCGGATGACAACATTACTCACATATCTCGCATTACCCCCTACAAGCATATGTGGCTTTCACTATGACCCACAAAGTGGTGTTGGCCTGCTCCACCCAATCTTCCTCCCCGTGTACCGGCGCATCTCATTCTAAGCAGTAACACAACTACCACAGTGCCCCACCATCGTTGCGGAGATCGCTAATGTCACATAGTAAATGCGTGTCGGGCGCATACAACACCAGCCAGATGGGGCCGAAGTCTATTAGTTAGCGTGCGAGTAAGAGCCTTCGCCCATTGCTAACATACAGTATTGATGATTGCCTATAGTCGCGGTGGCGGGAGCAGGTGCGCGTCGTTCAGAAGATGACCGGCAGGCGGCGCTGGCTGTAGGTACGCAGGTGTCACGTGACGCGTCACGACGTCGCTAGTATCGAGTCGCCCACATAGCCGAAAACTCACCCAGTTCTTGTCGCAACAGAAACAGAAGAAGCCGGATGCGGGGAAGTCTCGTAGGGAAAACCAGGTTTCGCTGGCATTGCTTGTGCGGCTGGCAATTACGGCAGTAAAACCCAGCGTAGCTTACGTACGCAGCAGCATCGGCATTATTGCGTAGTGTTTGAAGACCGATACAGACGTTGTGAGCTTGACCTTTGACCCCCAAACAGGGTCGGATCTACGGGAGGGGCGAGGGGGCGATCGCCCCCTAAACGTCTGTTGTTCCAGAATGCACCAAAACTCGCCTTTTTGAGCTCAAAAATCGAAAAAAAATCGGGAGGCGGCTTCCCTCCCCAGATCCCTCCCAGTGGGTGATTTCGGTTTCGATCCTCGCGCCTACGGCGCTCTACTCGACTCGCGCCTTCGGCGCTCGACCTCAGCGCCTACGGCGCCTCGGCCTCAGGCGCCTCCATTCGCCCCCTAGCCACACCTTCTGGATCGGCCTCTGCCCCCAAATCAATGGGTTTGAAGGACTCATCGTGGAACATTTGTATGTCAAGTCTCGTGATCCTCGCTGTATTGGTTATTGCGATATTGTGCCGACAAACAGACAGACAAACAGCGGTGAAAACCTAACTCTTGCGACTGCCGTCGGCATGAGTAATTGCTTAAGAACAGTCTATCGGGGACGAGATCAGTCCAGCTTGCTCTACGCTTGTGAACTGGGGATTGGCCCTGATCTTCTGGGACTCAAGCCACAGTTCACCTCTAGGGGCATTACGACAATGGTAGGTAGCTACTCGCAATGCTTTATTACCTTAGACGACAAGCAACTGTTATCTAGCTTCCTGTTGCCTGGACTGTCTCACAACGACTACCGACAATCCAAACAGCAACTGCGGACCGATGCCGCAACTACTAGATTTCCCGACCAATCACGACAAGACCGAGCTCGGATCTACCCGTACGGCTGGGTCAGCCATTGCCTGTCATCTAAAACACTTACTTACTTATCTAAAAAATAGCGTGTGTCAGCGTCGGCGCTTACGGCGCCCCGCCTGGTCACACGCTGGATTGCAAGAACGTGCCCGAAGTCACGCTACTGACCTTTCTGTGTTGAGATGCGACATGACAAGACCATTATATATTCAACTTTATTCACCATTACTGGTACAGAAAAATAACAGCAGATGTCTCAACAGGATCAAGAGTACTTGCAAAATTAGAAAGTCCCTCACTCGCTTTCGTGAGGGCTTTCTAATTTTGCAAGTACTCATTTACGGAACATACCCATGATCCAGATGACGGGACAGACAAACAGACGGACGCCATTAAGCTTTCCGCTAGACGCGGCCGGCGTAATAAATAATTAACACCATGAGCGCAAATTTTCCAAGACCAACACCCATCTGCGGGGAGCTCTCCATTTCCGTGGGCAGACCCGAACCCCCGTACAATAAAAGGTGTAGTTCTTCACTGAGATCACCCTCATAATCAATAAAAACAAGCTCGATCTGATTAAGCATTTAGCCACAGTACACCAACGTTCCAGACAGACGCTCACACAACCCACAGCATAAACCGAACCTTTACCACGATCGCTTAATAACAACTCTACCCGTCCTCGTAATACTCACACAGAAATGTACGCCGGCCGCGTCGCGTGCTGCCCTCTGGTGAGTCACGTTGAGTATGTGTCAGAAAAAGACGGGACAGACAGACGGACGGACGCCAGGCCGTTACATTACGCTTACCGCTAGACGCGGCCTGCATAACAAGGGCACGAAAGTCTCACAGACGATAAAGCGTGAGTCAGTTAGTTGCGGTCTGCACGTGCCGAGTAAGGTGCGTACGGTAACGCGCGTAATTTGGTCGAGACGTGCATCGTACGTCGTACGTCGCATAACGACGATGGATGCGCAGCAGTCGCGGCCATAGATTCCGCGTGCACGCGCTACGTCCCCCGTCGACGATAATTAAACCAGATCCGAATGTCGGCACGGCGCGGGTTGGCCGATTCAGACCCGCCACGTTCCCGGTATTTAGGTACGTCGACGGAGGAGGCGGTCACGGACGAAGATCGACGGGGGCCGGGCGTGGGAACGCCGGAGATCTACCTCCGACTTGATCGAGGAATCAACCGCTACTCCGTCGGGGCCGGTCGGCGCGCCGACGATTAGCGAACGTTGTGAGATCCGCGGCGTGGTACACAGTGGGACGACTTCCTTCGCTTTCTCTCTCCATATATTCATCTTTATTTATTAAAATGGTAGAGAAAAAATAATAATAACAAACACAATAAAAAGTGAAAGAAAAATAGAAGCAAATAACTTAACTAAGCAGATCAAGATTTGCAACATTTACCAATATGCAGAGAACAAATTGTGATGCTCGTTATTCACCATGTACGCACTGTAGTCGCAACTTTATTGCTTAAATTCTCTCGTTTCAGTTTAATTATTGTATGCTGCCGTTTTTCGGTGAATATTATCAACGGTAGAATAATGAAAATGACAATAGCCAGAAAAATAGCGTAACTAAACCTTAACTACGTTATAAGAAGTGGTCAAAAAATTTCGACGAAAGGCCGCATCGCCAACTTGTCACCCCTCGCGGCGGCGAATGGATTCGTCCGACCTTAACCCAATCTAATACACGGTTCTTTGGGCCCATGCGCGTCAACTCCCACCGCCACTCAACCCCCATACGGCATTTCGATCGGTTCAGCCGTTTTTGTACGGATCATGAACGTGACCAACAAACAGACACACAAACAGAACGACCGCGCTACTCCGTCTGTAGCAATAGCACGCATCTTATTCTGTGCATGCGATGCGTCCTAAAATACGCACAAAGTTATTGTTGCACAGTCTATGGCAATGTTAGATCCACCAATAGCCGTATTTGTGAACACTGTACAGATATTGTTAGAGTTACTATAGTTACAGAAGGATTTTTCTTCCTCATATTATAGTCATGCTGTCAGCCACAGACTGTCAGCCGAATAATGTGCTGCAGTTGTATAACGAGATCGTGGAACTTCATACAAAATATTTTACAAAAGACACCGTCTAGTGCAAAGTCAAAATATTTGGTCAGTGTAAATTTAGCCAAGTTTAAAACTGCATACGTTGGTATCAAACAAGCATAAAACGATTATTCCACAAATATGAAAAAGTGTCCCAACTCACTCCATTTTACGATGCATTTCAAAATTTTTTTTCGACAAATTGAGGCCTAAGCCCGCTGTGTTGGTGATAAAATATGTACGATACTCTAAAAGCCGTAAAGAGCGTTCTCACTAACACCTCGCACGTCTAACGTCTTCGACGATGTTCGAACGCGTGCGAACGCGTCAGTGAAAACGCTACTGTAATGTCAGACCGTAGATACATGCATGAAATACAAGGTGTCGCCATAACGGGACGTAACCGTACTGTCCCGCCTGGTAGCGTCGGCCGCCGACCGCCCACGCGCGTTACAGGCGACGACAGACGACAGACAACGCCGACAGACGACAGCGTGCAAAACAATACTAGCCCATTAGGCGGGCCAGTAACAAGTCTCAGTTGTCGCTGACAAACCCGTACGACGTTGTGTGTCACGCCCATCGTGCTGTAAACAATGGCTGACGCTCAGTGTGATAAACTGGAGACGGTCGTCGGTCGAACTACGTTGACAGCACTTGCGATGATAGAGGTGTCGTGACGAACAGCGCATAACAATTTCATAAGTTCAGAGCATGGACATAGTTGTAGAGGGTAAAGGTAAAGACAAAAGCTTTCCATACTCGTTAGTCGTTACCGAGCGTTGGGCCCGTAGCTGATCCCGGTGTACAGGCAGTCAGCCCGCAGGTGACTATAAGTCATCTACCCGGCGGTAGGCCGCAATTACATTCCGACGCGGTTACCTTTTCAGCCGCAGAGCATCACCGCCGCTTGGACGGTACCAAGTTATACTGCTTTGTGACAGACATATTTTATGATGTAACGACGCGTGAAATAAAACTCGTTCAGTGCCTTCGCGGTCGACGGCTATACGCACGGCCGGCGAGACGTGAAGGAATTTTATTTCATTCACGTAACCACGGCCTTACTGCGACCCTGTTGTTCCACCTTCTATGTGTATCTGGTCCCCCACCAACGCCGTCAGTTCGGCATCGCTGCGCACCGCAGCGTCCCACTAAGGGGACAAGAGAAATCACCATAGCATCTAGCCTCTGCGTGTAAGACGGTGGATTCGACCCTGAGTGGCGACGTAATCCTCTCGCTGCCGCGGACGGAGCCAGGTCAAGTAGTATCGGATCCGATAAAAACAACAACGGCGCCGACGATTAAACTCCGGAATCGATCACAATCGCTCGCTCTCATGCGTCCTCTATCCCTGTTGCGTTCCGGCTAGGGACTCGTCCAGGATTTGCTGGTGCGAATGCTCATGGATCGGAGTCACAAACAAAGGCGGGAGCACTCGAGTTCCGAGGCATGTATCCGTGGAAAATGTTTCGAAATTTAGTTAGAAATGGACCAAGAATGGGAACGATCATTAAAGTCATGGTCACGTAACAGGGGGCTGGTGGAGATGTAAGTAAGTAAATAAAGTAAACAGTGCATAGCAGTTTAGCATCAACTTTGCTCTTCACCGCTACGGGAAACTCACATGCCATATTGGGATTACACAGTGTTACCTGCCACCCGACAGAGGTGAGAATCCCGCCTTTACCCCCAGCCGAAGCAGGTACTCGATATAGCGACCCCGGAGGGATGCAAGACTGAGTTGACCTATGTTAGGTGAAAGCCAATCGGCCGGGAATTGAACCCGCGACCTGTAAATCGCAAGTCCAACGCCCTAGCACTGAGCCACCACGCAACGGTGATGTATTCCCAATTTCGATCCCCGGGATCCGTCCTTGATTTCAGTTGCCATGGCACCAGACTATCATAATCATTGTTTTCTGTAACCCAGCCGTGCCTAGAAGAAGTCCGATATCGGGTAAAAGATGACACGGAAATCGGAAAAAAGTGACCGGACTATTTCGCCATATAGACCGATCTCAAGTTGTGAAAATATGGACTGGCTGAGGATGGAGAACACTACCGAAAGTTCGATAAAGTCCTCACTCAATTTCGCACCGACCATTTTATAGTCACAAAAATACAGGCTGTTCTTAAAGTTCTTACAGATTTTCTAAGCTAACTGTTCAAATGTTTACGAAATCTTGACGAAATCGACAAGTTTACGAACGTTTACGGTTCAGTTGTTGCATATATATTACCGTCGCTAATACATGACTATAAAGCAAACGTGAAAGTCGTATATTGCTTAGTTCATTTAACTTTGCCGAGTGTCTTTTTTCTGCGAATGCTGAATACTGTCTCTTACCTTTATTCGTCTATTGCAGTCAACGGATTTTCACGGCAGCGTGTCGCTTCGCATCATCATATACACCATCAACTGATCTTCTAGCTGTGAGCATGTAATGTGAGACGAAATGACGCAAGCTGAAGCAACAGTTCAGACTTTCGTCTTTCGTTTTAGAGGTCACCGACCGTAGCAAGAGTCGTTAGTTAGGAAGTAACCGAAACTGGCGTCGATCAAGCTTCATCGGAGATGCGTATCTAGCCGTGTAACTGGACCCAATCTTTGTCGCGATGTGACAATCCAAGCAGCTAGAGGTGAATCGTCTACAAGTCTTAGTATTATCAGTACTAGTAGTAGAAGTAACAGTAGCGAAGATGCCGCCGTCCATCACTCATCCCTGCGCGATATTGTAAGTTGCTCGACGTTGTCGCGCGCTTGGCGCCGCGCGTGTATAGCAGCCGCTGCAACCCGCCGGCGCTTCTGAGCCGGCGCCGCTCTCGCCGCTTCCAGTGATGCTACCGAGACTCAATGGGGGACTCGCGTATGCATGAAACGTGACGCTATGCGACTATACCTCCACTTTCACGACATATAGTGGCAGCGCAGGAGATTGGTTAAATTTTACACTGTTATCACTTCATCCCAAGTATGGGTGCGAAGTATTGTGATTAGCGTGTCTGTGTGTCTGTTTGTCTGTCTGCTCGCATATGACATAAGTCACACGTCCAAATTTACGTTCATAATTACCTGCGGCCGTGGCTCAGTCCTCCTCTGACAGCAGTGAAATATGTTATGTACTTCCGGTTTTATGGATGACGTCGTGTTTTTTTCGCACAGTGGAGCGAATGGGCAGAATCAAAGACGACGCGTATGTTTCGTCGATTTTACAAGATGGCGGTACCTGTCGGATGTCAGACGATGTTACGGGGGGACGAAGTCTACAGTTTCCGACTGCATCTTGTTGGCCACAGTCCACTGAATCATAGACATTCTCAAAGCGGCCTCCATTGGCTAGGGCTTAGACAGGGTTCATCGTGCAGCTCGGTCTCTATTAAGTAAAGGTATTTTCTGTTCTCTCGCAACCTTGGTGGCGGTTTGACTTAGTGGCAACGGCGTTGTTCCTATCAAAATTTTAAGTTCTTGCGACTTTAGACCGCCATAACTCCGGAATGATTACAGATCGCCGAAACTTCACTACCAAATTGACCCTCTACGGGATGTCTAGTTTTCATTTTTATCATTAGAATAAATTCAAAGTCTTTCTCCTTGGCTGTACGTTCCGTACAAGAAAGGTACCTATCTTAATTTTCGGCAACGTCCAATGTCCGATATTGCGCATTAAAACCAATACGGCGCAGTGCTGACAGTGCTTGGTGACCCATATGAAAGAACTGACTGAATGAAAAACTGAAAATAAGTAACGCGGCAGATAACGCTGACATGACTTAGCCGCAGGCACTTGACACTAGGTATCGTCGAATGCAGGAAGTAAACAGCTGGCGCGTCCGTAAATAAGTAAACGTTTGTGTCACCTGTCGAGTACACCGGTGGGAAACGCTCTCTATATTGCAGTGTGTCCTCAGATACACTGCAACTCGTCTAGTTATATATGTTAACCATGTTGTAGGGCAGAGAAATGTAAACATTTTTAAGCACTTACAGTCAGATCGCAGATCTGGTGCTAGCAGTAAGCTTTTCTTAAACGTAGTGATGCAATTTTATTTAAATAACGTGACAAACCTTTGCTAGTTAACTTTTCACAGTACGATATCATGCCCCACCACATGGAGGTCGTATCGTGACCATGACGTCACTTCAACCTATCTATGAGGACCGACATACTTGTGATGATGCGAACATCCCCACGCATCACGTCATCACAGCCGCTGCTGCTGCTGCGGCTGACGACGTTACGTCACGGCATCGCTGCGCGCGTGCGTCCGTGCGTGTGTGTATGAGTGAGTTAACCAAGTCACGTCCTACGGCGTGCTGACGCCGTCACTCAGTCAACTCCGCTTATCATTCGTCACACACTATCCGCTTTCGTCCAGCCGGTTGATTGTTTCACGCGGCGCTATCCGGCACAGCTGATTGCCGCGAAAGGATATATCCTATACAGCCGTCGGCGTCGGACGGCCCGTAAAGGTCACAGCTAAATGTGCAAGAACCTTCTGACATCGTGTAATGGTCATAATCATAATTTTTGCTTTCGGCTGACGAAGTCACCGGAAATCTGTTTATGGACCATCAGTTCTGTGGCGTGGTAGCACATCGCATTACGTCACATGGCGAAAACGGAAGCAGGCCACAAAGGCCTCTGTATCCGAAGAAATGATGACAAAATAGCATACTATAATACAACGGTTTCCGATGCCACGGAGATTGCTCCGCTATTCCAGTGGTAGAGATAAAACCGAGAAAGTAGGTCATGGAATAAAATTATATGTCACGTCTTGGTCAGACCAGAATTTATCTAAACGCCGTTTAAAAGTGTTAACCGTTTCCGCAGAAACTACATGATTAGATAAACTGCTATAGATAGGTCGTTGGATTATTACAGATGAGTTCGATACTTGACTATTGAGCAGTCACGCAGCGACCCTATTCAAGCCGATAACACACGCCGAAGGTCTATGTTACTTTCTTTTTAATCGTCCCATCGGACACCAACTATCTCAGAATATACTGGACAGATTATCATCGAATTTTCAGAATAGTTACATGATCAATCTGACCTTCTATTCCCGATCGCTCAAGGGACGTTGCTATGGTAGCCAATTTTTTTGGCGCTAATCGGCGAAAATTTGCATACACGTATTACACCACCTTTATTCTGTGCGCCGGCATTTCACAGAGAATGGGAAGATCGCAATATAGATGCACGCGTTAACATCACAGACGGTTCCTCCCTCTACGTCTGATAAAAATTTGGTGAACTTTGGTCCAGTAACCGGGCGGACTACACGCTGGACTTTGCCACGTATTTTTATTTCGCTAAGCAATGGACGGTGTGAAGATATTGATGCGTTTATGACTGTCTTCACTTGAGTATTAAATCGCAGATCAGCAGCTAACCACTTCGGTCTTTTGTGGACTATGGGAGTACCTTTTTATCAGTCTACAATATTTTGTGCGATAGACAACATGGATGTCTGTCAACTGCGGATCGCTCGCTCAGGCATGGCTACGATTATTATTGCGCGTACGTGTCCCCATGAGTTCGATACGAGAAATTAACAATAAAGATAGACTTCGACGCCCCAGCGTCGACGTGGATGCCTTTGCATAGCGAGATTTTATGATAACGAGACTTGTTTTCGTCTCGTTTTCAACTTTTAAAATTGAAATTTTCTTTTCATCGTCAACATATGCATACAAATTATGCACTGTAACCAAGACGGCGCTCGGCAGAGCGCAGACCCCTGCCACAGTAAGGCATAAAAGAAAAACATACTTTTCTGTATTGTGTGGCATGGTGCCATTCGATAGGCCACATACGATTTTCTATTAGGCTTCCATTGCAACGATGTCTCTATCTGGCACCGTTAACGAGATATTATCACTCATTTCCGAAAATTTAAAAAGGTCACATGACGCTGAACACATCCCTTTTGGGAGTAATATAACATGCATGCACTCGTTCTCCTCTGCATTAATCAGTACACAAAATTTAAAGTGCAATTCATCAGTTACAAAGATATGAATAGGGCAAATTTAAAAAACGAGGCACGTGACTGACCACACCCCTTTTAGGGGTGGTTTGTCACCGTAGGCTAGGATTTGATGCAGTCTAGCAGCGTACAAAATTTGACAATTCTACCTTCAGCCGTTCTACATATATCATTGGGGCGTCAAAATTTAAAGTGTGTCACGTGACTTTGACCACGCCCCTTTTAAAGGTAATTTGTTATCCTTATGCTGGGAGAAGACAGCCTACATGCGTGTAAAATTTGACCACTCTAGCTTCAGCCGTTCCGGATATATGGTTGATGCCCACTAAAATTTAAATGGTTCACGCAACCTGACCACGCCCCTTTCAGGGACAGTTTGCCATCCGTGGGCTATCTACCAAATTTGAAGTCTCTATCTCTACCCACTACGATGATACGAAAGGCGATATAAAATAGCAAATATGGGGTGATTTGCAGCAGTTATGGGCCACTCAAAGTCATTGGAAATAGCGTCATTCGATAATGCGCATAAGAGTTCCTATTAGTATTCCATAGTAACTATGTTCCTATCTTGCGCCGTTTCTGAGCTATAGCGAGATGTTGGTCGACTATCGCCACTTTGAACCTACCCTACCTCTATTTGACGTCCCCCACTGTCACTGTAGTAGCCAACCTCGAAGACTCCAGCCTGCATCCCAAAATCATACAACCCTGACTCTGGGGTACCAAAAAATACACAAAAGTGTCAAAGCTGGAAGCAAACAAGTTGCCTTCTTATTAAAGTGAGCTGGGACTGCTTCTAGACATCCAACACTATCTTTGCTTCTACGCTACGTTTTGGGCTTTCGGTACCCCATAAGTAAGTCAGTTTATTGTCTAACACTAGCACCGTAGCACGGCGCCGACTTCTCTGGTGCAAATGGATGGACGCAATTGCACCCAGAATAATAGGCGCAGCTGTTGTTTTCACTGCTTAACAGAGCTTTTTAAAGCTAAATACACAAAAGGCGGTTTCGAGCGGGGCTCCGACCCGGCCCCCGCTGAGGAGATACGGGTACAGAGCTCCCCGACCCTTTTGGAGGGCCACTTTGCAGCAAGAAGGGCAGAGGCCTTTTATGCTGAACCTCCTAACTTTCTTCTATGAAAGGGGAGGGAAGAAGCAAAGAAGCGGCATGGAGAGAAAAGGGGAAGGAGTTGCACCCGTAAGTAAATGAAAATTCGGCGCCCATGCCCCGGCGTATTTTTGGAGCTGCCGTATGAGATCTTCATCTCTGCCGCTCAACAAGTAACCAGGCGTCCTTAGAATAAAGACGACACGTCAGCTGTCCGCTACAATCGCTCCAAACACAATGCGTTGTTAATGGACAGTGATACCGTGTGCGTACCGAGCTCAGTCCTATCTAGACCTGTGTACTCACGCGATGTACATGACATTGTAGTCTTCCGGACGTGGCTGCTCACGGCGATCTCATCAGTTTCTTATTGTATTATATACAATTTATTTCGCCAGGGGGCAGCACGCTACTCGTAAATATTAACTTTTATTATATACAGAAAATATTTTCAAAAACAGTGTCTGTCTATCACTCAAATCTACAACAAGAGCTCAGTAAATGCGGAGATAAGCGACCGGGTCGAATTACAGTGAATTCAGAGAACACAATAATGCCTGTTTACGCCCAGAAGGCCAGTCGTTACTAGGGACGACAGTTTTTGAGGTCGTGTGGATTTAAAACTAGTTGTAAAGACCTTAGTTTGCTTAAAACTGGTAATTAATTCATGGCGATTTGCAACTCCGGAGAAACGTTATTGCAAGAAGCGACCGGTATACGCCGTGGGCGGGTATGTCCGGTCGCTAAAAACGAGCTCAATGTTTGCATACTGACTTTCTCACATCTGCCAGCTGCTAATTAGTGACGTTGACTCAGAGATCGAACCCACTATAATAAACTGAGTGTGTTGCCGCGTATAGTTTCGCTGCGTTGCCTCGCTCAGTTGTGTCCACCATCAAAGTGAGGAGCATTAGGCAAAGCTGAGCTGCTGTTCGTTTGTCTGTTTGTTTGTTCCATGTCGCTAGCACAAGTACGGTGCGCATCAGAGCTGTAGTTACTACAGAACACTAATAGGAAACCCCATGCTGGAAGTCGAACTCGCAGGTTAATGTGGCGGCATAACCACCAGTAGTCGTCGCTGTCTTGAAAACCAAGCGACATAGAATCATGCATGTTTATTGCTGAATGTGGTCGCTGGTATGGCCTATTCACCGGAAAGAACGGAAACTGCCATCGGCAGGTGCATATCAGTTCGCTGCTATTGGGCGTTACCGTTTGTCTAAAACCTCGTCCACACCAGCAACAATGTCGAAGCAACAGGCAACATTGTCGAAGCAACGTTCGACTTTGTCGAAGCAACATTCGACTTTGTTGCTACAAACGGCAACAATGTCGAACGATTCTATTGTAAAATTTCGTTCCTTTCGACAAAGTCGAAACAAACTAAACATGTTCAATTTGTTTCGACATTGTCGAAAGGACGAAATTTCGTTCGACATTGTTGCCGAAAACGGCGACAACGTCGAAGCAATATTCGACATTGTCGAAAGAATCGTTCAACTTGTAGCGTTCGACAATGTTGCTTTGACATCGTTGCTAGTATGGACGGAGCTTAAAGCACGTTGGTGGCTGCGCATATACTGTTTACTGACTGGAGTCGCATTACATCAATGTCGTCATTTTTACGCTGGCGTCCGTCCGTCCGTCAGTCTGTCTGTCCCGTCGGCATACTCAGTGTGACTCATCCGGGGACAGCATGCGACGCGGCCAGCGTGCATTTCGGCCCGACAATAAGGAGGACCGACATATTTGTTACTTCCGTTATGATTTGACCTGCTGCTTGTCTGTCTGTCTGTTTGTTAGCAAAATATCTAAAAGGTATGGACAGATTTTCATATTCGGAAAATAGGTAGATTATCGACCAGCAAGAGTTGATCAAATTTTTGGAAGTCATCCGGAACATATTCCGAACATATTGTCGTATTTGTAGATATCCTAATCCAGTAGTCGGCTGATGCGTAAAGTGAAAATGGAGTTGGGAAAACCAGTTTCAGCGCAGTGCGGGGAAATTGAGGCTGATGCACCCGCTCATCGTCGGTAACAACACTGTGCTGATTTCAATTTGGCGTGGTGGAGTTGAGTTCTATAGAGAGCCATCGATGTTGTTGTTACTGATGATTTTGATGCCATTATGATCCACGCAACAATATTTTGCCGACATCATAGTCACCTCAGTGCACGCGCTTGGCTTCTATTAGGCCGGCTTCTAAATAATTTAAGCCCGTATTTTCTCACTAAGCTTGTTTTCTTTGCCGAGTTCCTCTTCGAATAGATTCGAGCGCATGCAGCTTATGGTTTCGGTTTAACGGGTTTAACGGGATTATTCTCGGTCTCTGGAGATTAACCTGGACATAATCGCTGTTCATCTCACTAAGAAAATGGCCGCGCAAGGAAACGCAAGCAGTAGATAGGCTAACTTGCCAATAAGGTGTCTTCAGCGTAGGCAAACAGGTTGCGTACATGATGCGGTACATAGCTTTAGTTTTAACTTTAGCGAAAAAGATATTGAAATGTATTTTAACTTTTAGTAGCCGTGGTTAAATCTACAGGGTGTGGCAATAAAAAGAGCCCGCTACGAAAATTGCTATAACTCCCACATTTCTTGGTGAATTTTTATACTTTTTGCATAAATGGAAACATAAATGAATACTTTACAAAGGAATTATAAACTACATCACTTCACCTTAGCCTTGTCTCCACACTACCTGGCGAAACTAAGAACAACAAAAAACGAATTAAACATGCCTGTAAAATTAATGCGCAGTTAGTTAATGACCACGTTTTCGAATAACGCCTGGTTTTCGCTCAGTGGCTGAACCTCGCTGATCAACACGTCGGCATATTATGTTCTTTACAGACTGCAAGTTTAACTGTTTATCAGGAAATTTTGAAACGATTCTTTTGTATCCTAAACCAAGTTCACACAGAGTCTGAAGTCTCATCTTGTCACTTGCAAATATCTTACCCATCATTAACTGTGCAAAAATTCAAACAATAAACTTTATTCACAAAATAAACAAGATTTATTTACAAAACAAAATGACGTAACTATGACGTCATTTCTAAGCTGGTACTTGGTTTTTAGAATATTTTCAAAGAAGATTTTTAATCAATAACAAATACACAGTGGCATGTTCACTTAGAAAAACGTCTTTCGAGACTATAACTCGTACCATTTTTTGCATATAATAATGAAACTTGATAAAATTTACACCTTTGGTGTCAAAAATCGTCCTCAATAACTGAGAAAATTTTCCCTTAAAACTCGAGCCGTTTCAAAGATATTGCAGTTTTTGAAGTGGGGTCTTTTTTATTGCCGCACCTTGTACACTTTAACCTTCGATTTAGGTGAATCTAAATCGGAAACATCAAATAAATGTAAATGTAAAGGCGTAGATTTGTATAGCACTTAATTATGAAACTCATCTCTAAAGCGGTCAAGATGGCACGTGCTAGCGAGGGATCACACAGTTTTACCTGTCTGCTACACGTTTATTCACGAATGGAATAAGCCATTCTGCCTTTATTCCCAGCCTCATCGCATCACCGCACTTTAGCCGGTACTCATTTGCCGTACCACAGGGGGTATAGGCTGTGTTGGCCTGAAAATTCCAGTCTAAATTTTAAAATTAGAAAAGCTGTTCGAGCACATGTAGTAGCAGTAGTAGCAGCAGTAGTAAGTCTACTATGCTGTTCCAGGCCGACGTGGCCGAAGCCGCAAATGCACGACTTCCCAGGATGGCAAGGTTGACGTGCGGGATGGCTAGATCCGTTGTTGACGAAGATCATAGCCGTTGTTGTCGACTGGCTCTTAAGCGTATAGTAATTATTTACTACTTTACGGCGCCAGGTAGATCATTTAGTCCACTGTGTCTGTCTGTCTCGCTGTCTATCCTGACAATAAGCTTTGAATTAAATTAGCTTATGACCGTTTGACATAGATATTTGGCACGTAGGTTCATCTTGACACTCTAGGTAAAGTTCAGAGGTCACAACTAGAGTTCACAGTCACAAGAGGAACCAGAAGCTCAGCTATTGCGGAGGGACCGCGCGACGCACTGTGTCAGTTGAAATCTTGTCAAATACTGCAAAAATGTACGAAAAATCCCATTTGAAGAGGCTTGCGATACGTGAATGACCTTGAAGAAAACTCATCACTCAAGGTTATCGGGACTGTGACAGCAACTGTCACTCATCGTAACAACTTGCGGAATAACCGGTCTGTTCTCTCAAAGAATAGTTTGAAAGCGTCGACAATCATTATCGACTTTGTCAAAGAAACCAATTTTAGAACCGTAATATTTGTCGTTTCAGTTTTACATTAGTTTCACAACTTTATTTTTAATTTCTTTTTACTGTTTGTTACTGTTAGTTATTATTCGATTTTATTGTCATCTAATTTTTCGTGGCATCGAATTCCGTTCATTTCTTTGACACTGATGGTGGACAACAGAAAAGACATTCGACTTGTAAAAGTCTGCTTCACTTACCTTTTAAGGTTCTCTTTTCCGAGATCTTGCCCAACCTGGAGTATTTCCGGAAAAAAACAGCTGAACAAAAACCGAGTTAGGCCTACGTGTGTGCGTGTCCCTCCCTGCAGTGTTAAAGTATAAAACGTTACGTCATCTAAAGATTTTTCGACACAAGACTTGGTACGTCACGTTCCAGTTCTAAATGCAAAATACTGTTTGTCACTTTCAGCTAGTTCCAGACTTCCATGTCGTACTTGAGTAAATAAAACTAACCAGAAAAAAACAAATTTCTGAAGACTGCGTGTACTTAGACAACATCGGCAACAACGGCATTCTCGAAACTGTCTCACACGATAAGACACGTTCATTCGACATTTGTGTAGCAGGGACGGAGGACAGCTTCTTGGCTAAATCTACCGGCTATTTTTGTTCAAAGCTATGTCTTCAACAAGCTACCGGTTAACGAGCTAAATAGAAAGACATCCACGAGATATTATGTTCTGCTTGCTCATCAGATTCCTGATAATCTCAATTCACTCTAGTCTTAGCT
>Ga0209780_1001286_pt1 | contig 16188 bp, 13 predicted proteins | sample WorMetexBAHAMAS2_FD_187384 | JGI IMG/M metagenome (GOLD analysis project Ga0209780, IMG submission 187384) | Marine gutless worms symbiont microbial communities from Max Planck institute for Marine Microbiology, Germany - Inanidrilus exumae... | ecosystem: Host-associated > Annelida > Digestive...
TCCCCCAGACCTCCTAGTTGGTGGGCAGGGGGGGGGGGCTAGCTGCCCCCCGTCCCAAAGAACCTCATTCCCGCCTCGACCCTTCGGGCCTCAAGCTTCGGTCCTATGGTCCTCGCTCCTCCGTGCCTCCTCACTTTTGTCTACCTTCCGCCGCCCCTGCGAACCAGTGGGTATTTAGGGCTTTGCACCAGGGGCCTATACAGGAATTTGTTGCCCACGCCGACGGCAGTCACGGGGGTCGGGTTTTCACCTGCTTTCGTCTGTGTGCCTGTCTGTTTTTCCGCACACTGTCTCAAAAACCGATGCAGCTAGGATCACCAAACTTGGCATACAAATGTCCCGCGATGAGATCAGAGCATTCAGAGGTCAAGGTCACGATCACGAGTCACAAAACAGTGCCGGCGTGGGTCTTTGCACTCCTGTGAGTGCTGTCTTCTTCTAGTTGTCTAGGGCGTCAGCTGTTCATGAGTCATAACGTTGTGCGCTGCCATGGCGAATAGAGCGCAGTCGGTAGTTTTTTTTGTTCGCTCCGTCCCTGAGTGAAAATACGCTGATCTTAATAGCCATCTTCAAACGCTCTCTAAAGACGTTTTTGTTCGAGCAGATTACGCATTCAGCGCATTAGAAACGATTCTCTTTTCGTTTAATGGGCTATACAAGTGTACTTTCTAATTCTAATGTGGAGCTTCTGACAGAATCATCGCAACTGCTGCGAGTGTAATGGACGCTGGTGATATGAATCTTGCATCGAAACTGGCACGGGCGACGGGCGAGCGTTGAATGTCGGAGCGCGGTGCTTGGCGACGCGTCGGACGCACGCTTATCGTCTATCAGCGCGCTGCTAGGACCGAGTCACGGTGGGTAGGACCGCCGAGGACGTGGTCCACTGCCAGTGATGCTGGCTCGGTCGGTCGGTCTCCGGAGGATGATGAACTCTGATCGTCGTCGTTGTCGTCGCCGTTTTTGACGTACAACTTGGCGCCGCCGTGTCGTCCACGTCGTCTACAGAACATCTCGACGACTGAGGACCGTGCACGCGGACTCTGTTGTGTTATACACACTCGCATTCTCGTCAGTCGTGCATGCACCCCCCCCCCTAGTTCCACTTCTTCCTCCCGAACTGCCTTTACGGACTTTTGCCTGCACCGTTTCTTCTGAGCTAATCGGTTTTTGTTTTTAACTTTTTCCTTCTTTTTGTTTCTGTGCCGTGCGCTAGACTAAGCTAGCCATTTTGTCAGCTTTTGAGCGCACGTAAATATGTCGTATCGTATCGTGACATTTACTTCCCAGACACTTGTCACGATCTGTAACCTGTTGACCACTAATAACCAATGATGTAATCGAGTTCACTCCGTCTGAATCTGAGTCCAAGTACTCAGATTTCAACGCTGAGTCAGTGTTGATAGTGCAGATATTAATGCTTTGATCGTGCATTGACAATATGTGTGTAATCCCATCACTTGATAGGTTTATCAATGCACTGTATTTATTGCACATAACTTTTGTTGTGAAACTCATAGTTCATAGTGGAAAAGCAGTCGTATTGGATTGGATAGTCTTAACGTTCAAGTCTAAATGCGCGGTATGACGTTCCAGAAATCCTCGGTTATCGTCACCAGTGATGTGGTCGAGTCCACTTAGTCCGAGTCCAAAAAATGTGGACTCAGGACTCGAATCCGATTGTTGGGACGGAAGTACGTACACTTCAGATAGCTTGGGCAGATGGTTGACACAAAGCAGGCAGAGATGCGGGGTTGTACACGGACCACTGACTGCCGTCGACCGATGCACTGTGCGTATCGAGGCAACGTCGAAATTAGGAAATAAATTGGACCATTTTGTCGGTACTGGCCAGCTGATGGAAGGGATTGATTGATAGATCGATTAAGGTTTTACGTCCCACTGGACACAAAAATACGTCGTTTCGGAGACGTTGTTCCCAGCCAGTTAGTTACGGGCAGCTGAATGACACTTCTCTGATTCGGAAATTGCAAGAGGGTGACCGTACTACTGTAGTAAATGCATCGCACTGCTGCTGCTGCTGCTGTGACGTCAGCTGTACGGCAATGACGTCATCGCTGTCACGGTCCTGACTGACACGCCGTCTTCTTACTGACTGTTGATGGAGTTATGTCGTTGTTGCTGTTATTCGACTGCGGTAAAACGCTTTATCGTCTATTCCGGTATAGACGCGTCCAGGCCGTTGATAGTTTCTGGTTGACCATCTGTCCGTCGCTGTTAATATGATACAACTGTGGCTGTAATATCATTTGCGGTGCGCCGCGCCGTGGTAAAACTTATTTCGTGTATATTGTCGGACTGCGTCGTCGGACGATCGCTCTGTTGCCATTCTGCGCCGTCGCGTCGCTCTATCGCGCCACTGGGTGCACAGTTTGATTGACGTTTTATGATGCGGCGAAATGTCGAATTGTCGTCGTCGGAAGGCAAGGCGGCACGTGATGCCGACGCAGCACCCCCGGTGCGTAGTTAATTGACGCCGACTTCGACCGAGGAGGGCGGGGTGGCCGAGTGACAGCTGCTGCATCTCGTGCTGGCTGATGATGATGAAGCTGCTGATAAGTGGAGGTGTGTAGGTGCGACGACGAAGTCTAGTGGTTTCAACCTGCCAGCTCACCTTTGTGCTGTGTTGAGGCATGGACTCCTATATAATAGTTGCTAATATATAGGACTCCATGGTTGAGGTGTGATAACGTCCTGCAACAGGCGGTGTACAGTTACCCACGCATGCAGACGGCAGTCAGTCGCGAGGGTAGCGTTCTCACCGTCGTTTGTCCGTCTGCAGTCGGTTTTTCCGCATGATATTTTAAAAACGATGCAGGTAGCATCACCAAACTTGATATACAAATCCTGGAGGCCCATTTTTCATTTGTTTTGGGGTAACAGTGAAGAAAAGTCAGGTCACGAGGCAAAAACAGTGAAACAGTGCCGGCTTGGGTCATTGCACTATTGTGAGTGCTGGCTTCTTCTAGTTTCGTCGAAAATTTGAACCAACTAGTAGTATTATGTAACCAGCTGTCCATCCATCTGGCCATCCTTCCACGACTACTAGTATACCGCACAATAATGTGCGTAATTATAACCATCAGTGATGTATTTGTAATTTCAGAAAGGAGAGCCATGCACTCCTTCACTCAAATATCGTAGTTCACTCATCTCTGTCCACTGAATATGAATTTTTACCGCGCGACGCTATGCTAGCGCGGTATATGCTGTCGTCGTGTGTCTGTCCGTCCGTCGGTCTGTCACAAGCCGGCGCTGTACCTAAACGGCTAAACGTAGGATCACGCAAACAATGCCATACCATAACCCAGGGACTCTAATTTTCTGACGCCAAAAATCTCGGCGAAATTGCAACGGCGTCACCCCACACGGGGGCGTGAAATAGAGGTGGGGTAAGTTCAACTTGGCGATTTTCTACCAACACCTCGCTATATCTTAGAAATGGTGCAAGATAGGGACATAATTACTATGGAACACTAATAGGAAAATTAGGAATTCGTATGCGCTCTATCGAATGACGCTATTTTCAATGACCTTGAGTGACCCCTAACTACCCCTAACCATCCCATTTTCGATATTTTGTATCACCTTTTATACCGTTGTAGTGGCTTGAGATAGAAACTTTAAATTTGGTAGAGATAGGTTGATCATAGCAAGTGCTAGCCCATGTATGGCTAACCATCCCTGAAATGGGCATGGCTAGGTGACGTGAACCATTTAAATTTTGGTGGACACCAACCATATCTCCGGAAAAGCTAAAGCAAGAGTGGTCAAATTTTGCATGCAGATAGACTATATCAAATTCTAGCCTACGGATGACAAACCACCACTAAAAGGGGCGTGGCCAGAGTCACGTGACCCCCTTTTCTTCTTCAAATTTTGCCCTTAATCACATTTTTGGAATTGATGAAGCTAGGCACTTCAAATTTCGTGTACTGATTGATACAGAGGAATGCAAATGCGTACCTGATATATTACTCCCAAAAGGGATGTTTCTGCCGAGTCACGTAACCTCTTATTTTGAGAAACAACTGATAATATTTCGGAAACGGTGCTAGATAGAGACATAGACATAGTTGTAATGTAAGACTAATAGGAAATCGTATGTGGTCTATCGAATGGCACCATTGCCAATGCCCTTGAATGACCTTGAAGGCCATTTTAGCTGATTGAAACCTTTCTAACTGCCATACGTCATGAAGCATAGCACGACTTTGCTAACATAGCGCGTCGCGCGGTCCTTCTGCGGTAGCTGAGCTTCTTGTGAGTATAAATTTACCAATTTTAAAGTTAATTTTTCAGGGGCAGGATGGCATGCCCGCCCCTATAAACGCGAGTAATAGCCATACATCAGTTTTCTTCCGACGCAAAGTGGTATGTAGCTGGTAGCAGTGGAAACGGGATCGTTTTACTACGTGTCTGTCGTTATGTGAGTAAGCAAACAGAGAAATGTTGCTATGTTGGAGTAGATGGGCGTTACTGCATGGGGAGGGAGGAGCGCTGTTAGCCCTCACTGCTGTCGCCATGAACTGCACAGTCCATGCAAGCGTCAGCCGGTTGCAGCAGCCGAGGCACCGGTCCCCGTGATGGATGCGGCGACAGTTAGTCGCCGCGCCGTCGTTGAGTTCCAGCGACAGTTGCTATCTTCTGCTATTGACGACGTCATTTCCCGGCCGTCGCATCAAATTGCGTCATCTGTCCTCAGTCGTGCGTGACGTCACGTCTAGTATCCAAGATGCTGGCAGTTATCTGCACCTGTCTGTCTCTCGTCGTCGTCGTGAACGTAGTCGTGGTTCATTAAGATTAGTGTGAGCCCGGGTGCCGTCACGGTTGTGGTCAAAATGTCCCCCAAACCAAAACACCGGCTGACGTCATCACACACGTGACATATGCCACTAGTGACATAGTCGTATTTATTTATAAGTAAGTAATTACAGTAGGTATGACTTCGTATTTCTATTGCAGCATTCCTGCTAGATTTAACATCTTGTAGTACCATACAGCAGATGTTTTTTTCTCAACTCACAAATTGCCCCTCAAAACTGCGGCCCTGGTGCTATACTGCTACGGCACCCTTAGCATCCCCTCAATATGCCCTGAACAGCCTTGTTCAGCGACAGCCCCGCCGGTCTGCCGTTCAGCGCCCGGTCACCTAATTGGCACTTCTGCAGCGTCAGCCAGGAGACTTAGTCAAATCTATCTGCTTCGGCTCTGGCGTCAGCGCGGCTGATACCTTGACGGCGTCGACGCTGCTAATCAAGGCATCGGCATTCAGCAACGGTCACAGTTTATAGAGGACACCATCGAACCCTCTTGCCTGCCCGGGATTAACTCCCTGTTCATCATGTGCATAGGAATTATTAGAAATAAGTCGTTGGTAGGCGGACGTGCCCGGGTTGAGTCTAACCCCGGCCACTGAGCGTGTCACGCTCTACTGCACATGGCGGCCGAGTGCGTTAACCACTCGGCCACAAGGGCAAGTCCGATTTTATTGTGATCTGAAAACGTTTCTTTTCTCGTTTTACTAGCGTACACAGCGCATTAGAGGCTTTGCGATTAAGCGCTGTATAAACTACTATTGACATTGACATAGACATAGATGACGCACATACCACGTCATCATTGAGACTTTTCCAGGCATCAATACAGCGGCTCGCAAAACTGAAAGCGCGACTGTTAACTCGACTATATTGCTTCATTAGTTTCATCTAACGTCCTCCTGTCCTCGAGTACTGTGTTTGCGCAGTCTTGAAAGGAAATTTGGCAAGTGGCAGGTTGACTGTGTTTTGTTCTTGTTTGTGTGTGCAGAGATAATCGGCTCAGCCAAGAAATTAAACGTCAACTTTCAGGATGCTTCTGGGTAAGCAAATGCTTCTGTTTGTTGGTAGTTGTAAATGACGTTTCATTCGTTGGCGGGTTCAGGATTTTGAAAAGGAAATGGCGGATTAGCGATGTGGGACCAAGCCCACCGGAAAAGGTTTTTGGAGCACCCCAGAAGCTAAACAGATTATCTGATAGTCAGATATTGCCTCCGACGGTCTGGGTTGTCTTATCTGATCTTTTTACCTGCAAGTTTTGGTGGCGGTAAGCCCATTAAGAACGTTGTTACTACTATACACAATTGGTTTGTGTTATGTTTTTTTTCAAAAATGTGCCTGTAGCATACTGGTGATTGGATGTCTTAGTAACGGCTTTATAATTCTGTTACTTTTAGTTTATTTTTAGCTGGATTTCTGTTCCGGGTTGGGCCGGAATCCCGAAAGAGCACTTTGGAGGATATGTCATTGGATATTCTTCCTGTCACCTACCTATCAATATCAGAGCACTGAAGGAACTCAAAACCACTGTCTCCAACCAGCAGAAGTCACCAAACGGAAAGCTTGACACATTATACTACGATTCTACCTTCCGCACGAATAGCGTACGCCGCTTCTGCTGCAAGCCTTCCGCCGACAAAACTGCAAATCACGTGAGCTGGATGGAACTCTGCCTCCGTCGTAAGTGTGACAAATGAATGAACCGTACGAAGGCCAGCAGGAGTGTATGGGTGAACACTGGTCTTGAAACCTGGAAATGTCGGGGGGATTTGACCAATGTAGGGAAGTTTTCACAGTAAACGTTTGGTTGCTATCTTCATTTCGATGTCTATACCAGTGTACTACTCGACTGTTGCAGGCCTTGTATCGCCTGTTTTGCGAATTTTGCTGCTTATTAAATCATTATAAACACTTCGGTAGAAATGTGCGCTGACGATGTCCTGGTGGCGCTGACGATAATTACGCATGACGCGAGTAACCGCAACGTGGGTGGGAGTGCCGGGAAGCGTCCGGAAGATGCCAGGGAACTTCACAGTGCCTGGAGGGAGGGTGGTCAGTGGTCACTCCATTCGCGAGCGTGTGTGGCTGTTGGCGGTCGGTTGTGATGTGGGAGGAGTGGAGACCGGATAGGATGTGTGAGGCGATAGCTAATCACCGCCAGATACGGCGAGGTGTTGCTGAGTGACCGAGTCAGTCGCGGCCTTCCTGATTCTGAATCAACGAGGGAACGGCCGTGGATGAGTTGATGGCGATGACAGATGGTCAAGCGCGTTACCAGCTGACCAGCGACTGACCGCCAGCTCTTCGCGTGCATTCTTATATACGCCATGCGCGAAAATTTGATTACTCCTCTACGGAATGCGCCGCCGCCGCGTTGTGTGTTGAAACTACAAGCTGCAGGAGCCGGTGTATGTGAGGTCCCTGGGCGTGTCTGGCGAATGTGAGAGTCTGGTGTGTTGATGTGGCCGCTAAACAAGTAGACGGTGGCGCAGAAATCCGGATGGTTGTCCACTGTGAGTCGTCGGAAATGTGCCGGATATTTCTCAAGGTAGTGTAGCGACACATTTAAGACGTGACGAGGTGTTTAATGACGAATATATTACGCATTTCTGCCGAGTTTTTGAGTTAAAGAATGTTGAACATCAGTCAGCGTTTGGAGCTGTTGTGTCAAAGAGTAAACAGTGGTACCTTGTTAAACACGCTATAGCCAGTGTCACGGTTTTTTGCGGCAGCCTGTATAGAAACACTTGCACACGCACTTGTGGAATGAACTTGATGGCATGGACCTGGCATAGTGACGTCTGGTCGTTGAGCGGGCTGTTGTTTGCTGACGATTACTGCAGACCTCGTTGTCGTCAGCCGACCACTGTGCCGAGCCTGGTTCATCTTCGGCTGTGGGTTCGGCAGCCAGGCTTTACTGGTCCAGTCCTCTATCTGCCTGACGATTGTGACAGATAGCAGAACATTTCGTTTATCGTTGGAAGCAGAGCGTCCTGGGAAGTACCGAGACTCCGTCGCGCGGTTGGTCTGCTGTGTAATATGAATGGCAGTGGACGGATTTCACTGGGCACCAGGGCGACCACGGTAAACATGGAGCAGCAGAAGCACAGTTAGAAAGAACCAGAGGGGTTGGAACTCAGTAAGTTGAATACGAGAACAGACAGCGATGGTGTCATTCAATGGTTGGTTGCGTTGCACAGTTGGTAGAACGTCGGTCTTTGACCGGCGAACTTTCCCTATCCCACGCTCGACCTGCAGCTGACGGGTGACCACTTATGTAGGTGATCCGTCCGCTATAGGTCAGCCAACTAGGCCAACTCAGCGTGTCATCCTTTCGGGGTCGATAAATTGAGTAGTGAGCTACTTTATCGGATGTGTGCTGGTCGCGCCATCTGGTGAATGTTCACGAGGTTAAGCCGGTGTGGTTGATTAATCACTGTGCGCCGTATGTGGCAGCAGTTTAGCCGTGTACATTTTGCTGCCCTGCGTGGCGGATGTTGGTACTGATTGCGCGGTGTGACGTCAGTTGTAATAAACGAAAGATTATTATTTTTTAGAGTTGTCCATGGGTTGACCCATTGGTCGGATCGGGTCAAGATTTGTCAGTTTTCGGTGGATTGGGTTGGGTCCACTATAGCTTAAGTGCTAAAAATTTGAAAGGATTATGTTAGTGCATTTAAAGCATTATTAGATAAGTTTTTGTTGCACCAATCAGTTAAATTTGATTTTACTGCCGATCTGACTAATACCGGAAACCGATCAGAAGAAGTAAGTAAGTGATAATGTTAGCCAGTGGCAGTTAGGTCATAATGATGTGGACTTCGAGGTGTTAGACACCTGCGTCCGTAATTTCCTGTTGATTTGAGTTGCTTAGACTCATTTTAGACCCGGAACCGGTTTTAAACCGGATGTCGACAGTAACTTTGGGTTGGGTCGGGTTGGGTCCAAAGTTTTTCACTTTTCAGTGTGAAACTCTGATGGATGTTTATTACTGATGACTTTAGTGGTCCAGGTACAGCAGTCGTTCATGTGTGTGTGTGTGTCTCCGGTCTACGGACAAAACCTTTGTAACTTGACGACCTGTGACCTAGATAATTGACATGCTGTTTCATCTTGACTTTATGTAGGTCGCATTCAGAACTCATGGTTATAGGTCCAAGTTCAAGGCCACGGGAAGAACGTTGTCGTTAAAGTGGTCGGTACGACCTCGAGTGAGAGCGTTCTAGTTAAAACTATAGACATGCGTGGCAAAGTCCAGCGTGTAGCCCGCTCCAAGGAGACCGTTAAAAAGACGATGAAAGAAAGTAATGTCGGCAGAACATATGCCATGCCTGGCGGGCTAAACTATGACGCTAGACCGACAATGAAGGTGTGAGAGCGACGCTACGGCACCGTGTTAATGATGCTCCAAGGACCATTGCTCTGCGGTCAGTGAACTGTGTGAATGCTGACTGTCGCCGTAATGTACAGCAGTGGTGCATCGTTTTACCGCCGCTGTCAGGATAATGATAATGATGATGATGCGGGTGATTTGTTGGTCGTTGGTGTAATTGCCTGTCCGTGGTGCTGGAGTGCTGCTTTGCCGTCGAGTTCGTTCGCTCATTGATTCATCGGTTATGCCATAGTAGTTCCATTGCGGTCTCGTGCGGGCGGGCGCCGCTTATCAGCGCTCGTCTCGCTTCCGTCTGTTCGCCTGCGCGTCCGAGCGTGCCTTCATCCCACACGCTGAGCTGCTGAGGCTGCACGCCTCCTCCAAGAGCTCGCTGCCTCATCCGGTCTCACCGCATTTCATATTATCGGTCGACGCTGAGTGGAAATGACGTCATGGTAGCGGCGTTGCATACACGATACTTAGGAGCGGAATTTCTCCCCAGAGCAGCTTAATTCCCCCAAATGGACGAATAGTATTATGATTAATATTGATTATTTCCATTGATTCGCGTTGAAAGTTGCATGTGAATGATAAAAACAGTTTTACACTATATTTCAGTTGCACTATAGAAACGCGGACTATAAATAGTAAGACACTGCATCAGGCTGCACCATTTTCCGCTAAAAATTCTATTTTCTTTCAGTCGAGGGGGCTCGCCAAACTACACCCCTACTGGGGACACTCCTCGCCGCTCGATTTATCCCATCCGGTTACTTTAATTCGTCGTCCTCACTCTTCAGGTGAGTGTAATATGCAACACTGGGGGGAGCCCCCGCGGCCTCTTGCGATTCACACGTGACTCACGATGCCTCTCCGTGTGGATTACCGTCACCAGCACAAACTCATTACACGCGCCAGATACACTCGGCGGTCTGCATGCTCAACAACAAACGTACGGCAGCCTTTTGATTTAGGACTATCAGTGATGAGCCAGTAGCTTATAACATAGTTACGATACGATACAGTGTATTTACGTGCGCTCAAAAGCTGACGATATGGCCTCAGTCACAGTCTAGCGCACAGTACAGAAACGAAAAAAGGAAGCTGTTCCGCTCGTACAAAGCGAACTGTTCGCTTTGCCCGCTACTTTCAAAGCTTCGAAAGCGGAGTTGGACGCGGGTCAGTCGACCCTTATGGATTGATAGAATGAGGCGTGGGGGCCAAAACATACGTGCAGTTGTTGTACAGAGTATGTCAGCAGATGTACGCGTAACGAAGTTAATACACAGTTAGTCTTATATTAAAATGATAATAAAATAGGATTTGTATAGCGCTGTAAAGTCCGAAGATACAGAGGCGCTGGGATACGATCAATGTTGTCAGTGTATAGTTGTATGGAACAAAACCGATGTAAGGAGGCCGTAATGAACGTGCCTGACATGTGTATAATAATTCTGATATCTGCCGATCATGCCAAAGCTAGTGTCCAACTGTCTATTCTACAGCTATAGTACACTGCTGCTGCCGTCATGGCGAAACCATTTCCGCAGTAGTTCACCCGGCCGGTTATTACTGACCGAGGCAGGTTGAAAGTTGGCATGGAAATATTCCGTATGGTGGTTCATTTGAAGGTCGAATGATCTAAGAGACAGAGCTCATTAAGCTATGGAATAGAATGAAAAAAAGTTTAAAATCGGTGAAGATGTGAAACTGGCGATGCAATTTGGAGAGGTCCCACTGTCAGGGTCACAAGGCCAGCCAGAAAACAGCCGTGAAAGGCACCGTGACTGCCCATATGGTGTCGGCCATTGGGGCAGTATCCTCATGCTTCATATAGGCTATATACTGTACGTGTCCGACAATTTACAGGCCCGTTAACATCGCCGCGACTGTACGGAACCTAACTTTTCTAGTCTTTTCTTTTTTGTTATTTTTTTCTTTTACCATTCGTTAGTTATCGTCTGATTTTATTGCTGTCCAACCTTGCATTGCACTGAATATAGCCTATAATGTGCTGATGTGCTGCTAAGAAACTATACCCACTCACTCACTTCAGTCGCAGTTGAGGGATGTAAACAGGCCTTTAAACGATCCGGCTGAGCCATACGTCCGCGGAAAAGCGGCGGTCCTTGTCGATTGTGGAAACTTATCACTGTACGTTATTTCCACGCAAACGCAAGTCGCCGGATGCTAATAATAGTAAATTTCGTTGCCGATTGCGGTTTATCGTAACCGCGGAACCGACACAGAACATGCGTGCAACATTACTAAACTGGGCTGTTTGTACAATCAACGTGGCACGTACCGCATGCCTGAGCCTGACACTCCGTTCATTGTATTTGTATAGCTGAAGTGGCACTTGTGTATTTGCTGGGCACGATATGAGCGAGCTGGCCTCATGCCCGCTATAATTGTGATTTAGTATTTGGTGGTTGCTTGCCTGTCTATATACACCGTGGTCCACAAAAACGTGCCACTTTATTTTTCACCGTATCTCCGGTATTTCTTGGTGTATTTTAAAACTTTTGCACCAATGGATACAGTAAAGAATACTCTGCAGTGCAGTTATTTGGTCGACTGATGACATCGGAATTGCGTCGCATTGCGATGTTTACTTCACCGAGTTTCATCGTGCATAATAATAACGCAGTCACATGGAATATGGGAATATTTTGAGTTCTGAAGATAAAATTTTGACCAAAACCTACAGGCGTCTAAAAGATCTTCTGCCCGAAGACTCACCAAGAAATACTCTAACAGAAATTGAAAAGACGAACATTGGACGACTTCTGTGACAGTTGCACTAAACCAGTTTGATCGAAAGCACTGCAGGAAGCCGTCGCCCACGGTCATCCCGAACTGCAGATACCATTGCCAGTTGAAAACACAGTTAAATTGAATTTGTAAATTTTATACCCTTTTTGTACAGTGTTCATTTCTGTTTCCATTGGTACATAAAATGTAAAAATCCACCATCAGAGTTACTCCAATACCCCATGTAAAAACTAGCTTTAAATGTCACCCAGCCAGCAAGTCAGAGTAGTGTGTAACGTGCAATGCAACTTTATACTGTTAACTTGCCAGTGCTGTAACACTGGGCGGATCTTACCTCGGAGGCGGAGCTTTTCCAGTAGTTCTACAGATACACGTGATTTGTTGCAGTGGTCGGTAGGCTTGCAGCAGCAGCGGCGGCGTAGGCTGTTCGTGTTGAAGGCAGAGGTCGCAGCATATTAAGTCCAGTTAGCTGGCGCCAGTGCACGATATGTGTGTGTGTGCCTAAACCGACAACTATAAGTGGCGGAAGGGAAGGAGGGGCCTCAGCGCGATACCTTGTAAAGTTGTATCGGCGGTCTAGTAGTGTATGAAGTATACGAATTTTTGAAGAAGTTTGATGTCCAGGATTGTGGAAGTAACGAAGTAGCTGCAGTTTATCAGTCATCGCCGTTTTACAAGTGTATACTTGATTGTAGTTATAGTAAAATACAATACGTTGGTTGAGTTATGATTTAACGTCCCACTCAACATAAATTTGGTTATGTCAGAAACATTCTTACCAGCCAATCACTTAGGTTGGTACTGAAGAAAATAAAAGTATTGTACAAAATAAATCAAATGCAGTGTAGGATGTGTGCATGGATAAACATTAGTGTCAACTTTGGGGGATGAGGGTGACACGTCCCCAATATATTAACTGGGGGTTTGCCCATTGGATATCCCCAATATTTAACCGTAATCCTCTGTTAAGTGGTCAAGATATACAGAATTGACGGTTATTATTAGGCACAACAATGCATCAGAAAACGTTTGGCGGCCGGGCTTAGGTCTGAGGAACCTTTGAGAGCGGTGATGACTGTTGATGTCATGGTGATTGCAGGATGTCGGCGCTGCATCAGGCGGCGTTGAGTGGCAACGTTGACATCATGCGCCTGCTGCTGGACCACGGTGCCGTCGTCGACATTGCCGACTCCAAAAGTAAGTTTGGACAATCACTCTTCTGATGTCTGGATGCTTCTCGTCTTGCTGTCGTGTCGCTCAACCGTTTATTGCGTGTTTGTCCAGTTATGGACTTGTCTCCTCACAGACATCTTTTCTCCCGTCTTGCTCCTCATACACATTTTTCTTTCACCGACTTACCACTTCTTCGGTATCCAACTGGAGGATCTCCGGAACGTTGTGGTACAGTAGATTCAACCAGATCGCCAAACTCATTCTAAATTAAATACCCCTTTGCAGTAGGGAAAAACGTTACACATGATGACGGATTTGGTGGAATACTAAAATTCTGAATTTGAATAATTTTACACAAATACAGTAACTTTCAGTCACCTTTCACAAGAATGCCATTTCATGTTGATTGACTATGGCATAGCTGCTATTGATGCACATGAAAAACCAGTATTGGCGCACTATAGCGGTATACCGCTGGTTTGCTGAATGACTGCATGGTATCTTGTGCAATCCGCTGCATATCTGACAAATGATAAATGACAATTGGAAGTTGATTACCGCGAACTTGATGTAATGTGCGGAATGCTGTCATTACATAAAAATAATTTCCTGTTTTCCGGCGTCCGTTGCAGCAAAGCTGAAGGTAAATTAATGAAGTGTTATTTTCGTACCACTTTCAGAGCATAATAATACTTATATTCAGTTTACCAATGTCTGGTGAATGACGAACGTGGGAATGCAATACGAATACGAACAGTCGCTCAAAAATATGTTGTTTTCCGTAATTTGTTCCGTGTGTTTGCCTTGGTGCTTGGTCGATTTATTAATTGCGTTCAGCGATATGATTGTTGGTAGTTAGCTCTAAGTGTATTTTTGCTGCTGGGCTGCTGCTGCTGTGCGGTGTGCACTGGCACTGAGAACTGAACTGTTGGCTTTGCGCTGTATGGATCAGTCAGATGTCGGTGTACATGTCTCATTATGCTGGCAGCGCGTAACACAGATCACAGCAAGACGTATGTATGACAGTAATTGTTAATTTTAAAGAAAAACCGATTCATTCACTTATTGTTACTTTGCCCTTTTGTTGCGGGAGGGGTTCGAAGATTGGTGATGAGTGTGTCTGCATGCTTGTCTGCTTACATGTCTCAAAAACTATATGCTCAAGATTCCCGATATTTTCTGTATGTGTTACCTGTGATCATGGCTCGGTTTTTTTCTGACGACAGTGCAGTACGTTTTGTACTTATGGTTTTGTGGTGGACGTCCTGTTTTTCACATAATGAGGCATATGACGTTATGTTTCGTCAAGTTCGCCAGGTGGCGGCACCGGTGGCGAAGTTTGCTGTCAACGACTGCTTTATTGATCTGGTACGGCATTCCTTCTGTACATCAACAACTTTCACTACATGCATTGCAGTGGTTCATGACGTAGCCGACCAGGGGAGTCCAGGGACCCGGACCCTCAGCCACGACCAAACAGTGACAGATTTTCACAAATCGGATAAGAAAGTTCTTGGGTAGCGGGTCCCCCGATTGCTGTGGTTGCTTGCTTGAGTCGTGGTGAAAAATGCGTTGTATGTTTTTACCTTAGACAAAATTCCTGGCTACGACCTGCAGGGTTTCAGTGGTGGATGAGTGAGTGAATAAAGCCAGTGAACCCCATAGTAACAGTATTTTATTGCATGTGTCAAGTATTAGTAAGTGTATATTACTCAGTTACTACTAGCTGTAACGTGTAAAGTATACCCGGTAATCGTTGACGGTATGCGAGACAATACGTATGGGTTTGATGCATTCTTGTGAATCGTATCATATCGTATCATATCGTATCGTATCGTATCCTGTTGGCAGATGAGAACTTAGCACAGCGAACAGTCAGTCAGTCATCTCAAAGCGGTCCCTCCATGCTGCGTATGTCAAGATCCACAAGAATCTTGAAAGTCGCAGCATGGCATCTGCCAACAGGGTACGATACGTTACGGTAGATTTACGTGCATGCGCTCAAAAGCTGACGGGATGCCCAGCTTAATCTAGCGTACGGCACAGAAACGAAAAATAAGAAAAAACTAGAAACAAAAACCGTGAGGACTGCGAGAGCGCGTCGTCGTCGTCGTCGTCGTCGCTGTTATTGTTGGAAGACGACATACTTTCACCCACTTCTCAAACTCAGAATTCTCTCGTAGGACTTGAACGTGAATTGCCGCAAGTTTTGAATTTAGTGGAACGCCCACAAGCCGGCCTGGTATCACGCATGTCTCTTGTCAAACTGCTATCGGTGGTTTCTGCGTGTCGTCGTGGGTTGAAACTTGAATGCGTTCACCCAGGGCGGCGACATGTCGGTTGTTGAGATAAAATCCCTCATAGCAATGTCTGTGTGGGCCTGTCATGTCTGTCAGCCGGTCGGTCGCTGCGGTTGCTGCTGCTGGCACCGGTGCCACACCCTGTAGTTTCAATTAGACGATTGTCTGGCGGCGTTGTCTGTGTGACGTTGACGGCCCAGCCGCTCAAGCACGGCCGTCGTTCATGGCAGCGTGTCCGTTAATCGGTTAATCGCGCCGAGACAAGTCGGTGTCGCGGTTTGACCGGTCCTTAAGACTGGCAGTTTACGACTGCATGTGTGACGATAGGCAATTTCCGTGACCGGTCTTGTCACTGCAGTGTTATTCAAGTTAACGAAAACTGTAAAGAAAACAAAAAGCGTCAGTCACTGGTCTTGATGGTGGCATCTGGTTAACCAAGTCATTATCGACACTCGAGACGACTTGGGAACTTGAGACTGTGTTTATCCGTCGCGACAGGCGCTGCTGTTTTTATGGTAGATTAACAACTATGACACGTTATTCCGTTGAGGTTGCGTCATCACCAGTGAATTTTGATACTGGGCTGTGGCCATGCAGTCCGTGCTTCAGCCATTGTGACGGTACATAGAAGTGTGTCATACCCCGTGCGGAGCGTCGACGACCCTATGAATATGATTCCTCCACATGCTTCGATCTCTTGCCAAGTTTACCAAGCTTGGCAAGCTTCCTC
>Ga0209780_1001287_pt1 | contig 16181 bp, 9 predicted proteins | sample WorMetexBAHAMAS2_FD_187384 | JGI IMG/M metagenome (GOLD analysis project Ga0209780, IMG submission 187384) | Marine gutless worms symbiont microbial communities from Max Planck institute for Marine Microbiology, Germany - Inanidrilus exumae... | ecosystem: Host-associated > Annelida > Digestive...
TTATATACACACCCTTGTGTACAATCCAACAGATTTATTATATACACAACGTTGTGCAAATGCAACTAATATCTTATATACACAACACTTTTTAGTAAAAATTCGTAACTCTAAAATTTCGTCTTTCTGTTATGCCCACAAAAGACCTAGCCCCTTTTTCTTATATATCCCCACAAAAAAAACCCTCTTTTCAACGATAACGTATGAACTTACTATCGAATTCTTGTCAGCAAACGGGTAAAAAGTCAGAAAACGGAAAAAACTGGCCCACCCACAAACCCCGCTACCACGCCTCCTCAAAAATTTCTTTTATTATCGCGATACAACCTTTTCATTGGTGTCGACAAAATGCGCGTTAAAATATCACCGTTACTGTGTCGGTTAGGGTTAGTGTTACGGTTAGGGTCAGTTTAGTTTTATTTGTTAGCAGTAACACTTTTGGTGTGTCGAGTGTCGCCATCTGCCGATGTTGTGTATATAAGATATTAGTTGCATTTGCACAACGTTGTGTATATAAGATATTCGTTGCATATGCACAACTTTGTTTGATCCGTTGTGTATATAATAAATCTGTTGCATTTTACACAAGGTTGTGTATATAATATCGGGGAAAATCTTTACGTCTACGTCTATACATCCGTGGAAAGGTGCCTGCCGCTAGGATAGGATAGATGAGAAAGGTAAATGGCCATGTGATGTTTGTAATAAAGGAGTTGGTAATAACTCGATTTGTTACACTGCAGTCTGCACAAGCTGCCAGAAATGGTTCCGTAAGCAGCTGATGCCATCGGTGACTGACATGTCTTTCATGTGCTCTGGCGTTTTATCACGACGTCTTCTTGGTTGCAGTCGGTGTATACAGTCGATCATTCTGGGGTTTTTTGGTGTGATGACCGCAAATATCTTTTTGTCGTTGGAGCAAGCATTGCCATCGTCACTGTATGAATATTTTTAAGCAAGTGTTATGAGTGACCGAGTCTTGCATGGCATTGCACTTCACTTAGTTATAGAGTTGGCAATTTTTGAGCACAAGTTCGAGTCCTCTGTTGGCAGGTGGCTTCTGTCCTTCCTAGAATCAAAACTTGATCACAACCAGTTCGGTAATCGCAAAGGCAGATCCTCCACTCATACAATTATATCTGTGTTGCACACCTGGATGTCCTGTTTAGATTCTGGTGGCTCTGTGTGTACTGTATTTGTAGATTTTCATAAAGCTTTTGATCTGGTCAACCACAACATACTTTACGATAAACTCAAAACGTACGGCATACCCGACTTCCTATTACAGTGGTTCCTCTCTATCAAATCGTCAACAGAGAGTCCGTGCTAACCAGTTTATATCTTCTTGGAAGGAACTCAATGGAGCTATGCCCCAGGGCTAATGGCTTGGCCCACTGTCATTCTTAGTGCCGATTAACAACTTGTCTACCAGTTGCCCAATGCACAAATACGTTGATGACACCACCCTGTCTGAAGTTTTACAATACGATACGATACGGTAGATTAATGTGCGCTCAAAAGCTGACGAGATGGCCAGCTTAATCTAGCGCACGGCCCAGAAACGAAAAAATAAGGAAAAAATACCACATAAACAACTAAATTCCAATATCTAGACCTACCTTCACAACTTGACTGACTGGACAACTCTAAATGACATGCAGTTAAATACCGCTAAAACCAAGGAGATGATCCTTGGTCCTGTGGCTCAAGCCAACCTGCCTTTGCTTACTACTACAACAACAACAGCAGCAGCAGCAACAACAATGACGACGACAACAGACACTATTCATAGGGTCACCTCATTCAAACTGCTTGGAGTTTACATTGATTCAATAATGTCATGGACTATTCATGTTGACAACATTGTTAAAAACGCCACTCGAAGGTTATACTGTCTAAAGCAGCTTAAAAGAGCAGGACTAACTAGCAAACAACTTTTTCATTACTACACTGCAGTTATAAGACCAGTTCTTGTATGGCACTATGCTCTAATAAAAATCTCAAACTTGACAACTTGAAGCTATCCGGAAGCGAGCCATACAAATTGTTCTAAATTTCTCTCGAGGGATGCCGTACTCATCAATGCTATTTGCTGCAGATTTGAACTCGCTAGCCAGTCGCAGAGAAGATGTCTCGTAAATTTTTCCATGACATCACCAAGTCTACTTCTTGTCTTCACCATCTTCTACCAGACCCAAAGTTACCATCCCATAATTCTAGACTCAGATCTTATGAAAAATTTCCAAGGCTTTATACTCGCACTAAACAATACTGTTCATTTGTGCAGTACACACTGAGCTGCTATCAGGACAGAGTATGCAGAGACTAGCACAGATCCGTTTTCTATTCTCCACCATCCCTACTACTCCACACACGACCGTAACAAAAATTATTAACTTGTATTGCACCATGCTTCGATTGTATTGTATTATTGCATTATTCATTGTATTTTTATTGTATCACTGTATGTTTTGTTGTATTTTATTATGGCACATGTACAGGCCTAGGCTACTGTATATATTTAGCAATTCAGCTGCTCAGCTGCAAGTATGTCACAATAAAGTTGAGTTGAGTGAGTTGACAAGTATTTCGCAAGGTGTTGTAGCGATGTGCTGAAGGAATGATGGCATCTCTAATTACTAAAAGTACAAATTCATTGCTGGTGAATGAATTTTAAAAATTGTTCAGCATTTTGACAAAGTTAGGGGCAAGTGTACATTAGCATCTATTTTTCCAGACATGGGTGTAGTTGTGTCTCATATATTTGTTACCAACTATTAGTAACCTTGTCTTCCAGAAACCCATTTTGTCAACATTTACTGTTTATACATGGTTTATACATGCAAAAATCTATTATGCTGTGCAAATACAGGCAGTTACCGGTACATGGAGTTTGAGGTGGATGCTGAAGATGCTGATAAATCTGAAGCCTTTCAGATAAATGTTGATGCTGTTAGTAATATTGTTGCTGAGGAGCATTCACATGACAACAAGCCAAGGCCGCTTTATTTGTGTACAGTGTGTGACAAACGGTTTAAAACTAAAGGATATCTGGCTGTCCACAGAAAAATACACACCCAAGAACACTTATATTCATGTATTGAGTGTGAGAAATGTTTTTCATCTCAGAGTGCTTTTTGTAGCCATATGAATATTCATACAAATAAATACAAGTGCAGAGAATGTGGCAGATGCTGTCGAAATACAAATGATCTTGCGATGCACATACGCAGTCATTCAAGAGAGAAACCGTTTGAATGCAGTGTTTGTAGTAAACATTTCACAAGAGCAAGCAGCCTTGTGGTGCACAGCAGAATTCATAGCGGAGAGAAACTGTACAAATGTTACATGTGTGACAAGGCATTTAGTCAGTCTTCCAACCTGAACCTTCACTTGAGAGTCCACACGGGAGATAGACCATACAAGTGTACACCATGTGAGAGAAGTTTCAGCCGATCCAGCACATTGCGGCAACATAAACATTGTGCACACAGCAGTAGGAGACTATACCAGTGCCCTCACTGTGAAATGGCATTTAATGGAGACGGGCTTAGCCAACTGAAGCGACATCTACTGAAATCACACAATGAAGGCAAATGGCTCACATGTGATATTTGTCAGAAGAAGTCCACCGAACGGCGCATCCTTCAAGTACACATGAAGCGACATGAAGGCATGAAGCCGTATGTTTGCAGTGGATGTCCAAAGCGTTTCTGTACTGCATATGAATTGAAATGTCATCAGCTAGTACACTCGGAAGTCAGACAGTTCTCCTGCAGTTTGTGTTGTCAAACATACAAGCGTAAAAAGGAAGTTTTGCGACACTTCAAGAAATGTGTGCTGACGTTGTATAAATGACGTTCTGTAACTTCTGTTGCACGTGATAATTTTTCCACTCACATTTTCTTTCGATGTCAATGCACACTGCAGCTTAGAATATGAGTAACTTGATGAAATTTGACATAAATGGTATTGAATTTGTTCACCACATCTGAGAAAATTGTTGTGAAATGCAGACCTAGTTTTCACTTTTTAGTTTATGTGGCAGAAGTATTACAATGGAATATGTTAATCGAGCAATCACATTTTGAAATAATAAACAATTCAGAACCTACACGGTGTCTCAAAAAGAAGAATACACTTGACTTTTTATTACAACTTTTGCAAATGTAGACCGATTTACAAAATTCTGTCACTGCAGATTCCTGAGGAAATATTGTGTATGAATATCATAAAGATTTGCCACTTCACCTGAAATATGTTTCTACACTACCTTGTGAAACTTGATTAACAATTGCTGCTGATTTCGATGGCATATTGCATGTGAGACCTCAGAATCCATACTACAAGATATGAGGCCGCCTACATAGCTCCGGTCTTACTCCTGACTGCAAAATCTGGAAAACAATGCAGCAGTGCTTAGAAGTGGATCCCTGATCATGATGTCATGACATCATGATCAGTGAACTGAAGCAGTGGATGATTTTTGAATTTCACAAGGTAGTGCAGCAACACAGTTAAGGTGAGGTGGAAGACCCTGTAATATGACACGGAGTTTCCTTGGGAATCTGTCAATGAAACAATGAAACAATTTTCAAAATCGATCTACATTTTCCAAAGTAATGACCAAAAGTCAAGTGTATTGTTTTTTTAGACACAAATGTATTTCTGTGCAGTGTTCATCTGCTCAAAGTGATACTGGTTTTTTAGAAACGGTGAGTGGCTGTGTAAGAATGCAATCTCTGCACTGTCTGCCTGTTTAACGGTCGTTTTCCACATAAACCTGGGTTAGCGGGTCTCCCCTCGGTTTTCTTCTTCCATTTGTTCCAAAAGAGAACGTTTGCGGATAAGTGGCACAAGTGTTTTACGGGCTGGATGCCCTTGCTGATAGTCACTGTCCAAGGACTGAAGAAACTGAAAGCACTAATCCCAACCAGTGGCTTGGCCTCACTCTTTCTTCACCCACCACTAGACTGTTGACGGAATGGGCGTTGGTCTCTATGCCATTGTACACTGCAAACGAGAAGCTAGTTCTGCATTTTAGAAGGTTGTGGGAGGTGAAGGGGGCAGGTCTGGTACTGTGGGTGGGAGGTCCCCCGGATGCTTCTTTTAGGTTTACCTAAGAGAAGCATTTCAAAGCCAGACCGACACAGAAAAGATATTATACAACAAGAGTCGTTAGGCACTGATATATTATAGGAACTGAAGCACAGCAATTACACAAGATATCACATTGAACTGATAAATAGGTCTTGTGGTAGTTTATTAGTTTTCACACTGTTGTACGTGCTAGCATAATAACTTAAATGAGCCTCTCCTATCCTTTCCTATTTGGGGTCGTCTCTGAACAAAAAGGCAACAAGGTCGGGAGGTTACTGTATCATTGGCCATCATTAACCTGGTGGAACTACATCTCCACCCAACACCTTGTCCCCAATAATTATAGCCTATTTTTGTGCTGAAAGGGGATGTTAATCTCCCAACCAACCATAAGGTAGTGTGATGTTATTTCAGATGCAGGGACAAAGTCAAAACTCATCAGTTTTCTTAGGATACTTTGTACTGAAAATTATTCAAATTGATTTCTTTTTAGGAAATTACTCAAAAAAGTAAAGGGTCATGTTTTTGATATGCAGAGTATGTCAATACTCATAACAGTATAATTTATTTGAGTTGCATGTAGAAAGATGCTTGAACCTGTTTATATTGTTTATATAGTAATCACTGATGACTCTGATCGTGGCAATAAGTTAATACAAGAGACTCGGTTATCGCCGAGACTCGCGCGAAGCTCTGTATCAGTTGAAATGTTGTCCTATTGTTGCACAAATAATGCAAACAGATCGCGCGGCAGCCTGAGGAGCACTGTCAGCAACTGTCAGCTACCTGCATAGTTTTGTACACACTTTGTTGCAGTACTGTAGGTTCAACTATTGCACAGCGAGCATGAGACACTCTGTGTCGCATGTAATGCTGAACTGAGCCGTGCGTGTCATTAACAGACTTCCACAATCAAACTTGTTGATGTCAACTGGACTATTACTGTGATCAACAAACATTGATTACCAACAACGTTGTTGATGACACTAAGTATTCCTTCACCAGTCCACTTTCATGGATGCTGACCACCACGGCAGATGGACACACATTTTTGGTAGTCAGGCGTCTGATCTGGAGAATATTCGACCGGTGAAAAATTTTTTACCTACCCAGGCTACCCTCCTGCACTAGGAACCCCCTATTGAGGGTCATCCCATCGGAATTCCGTAGAACTAAGAGTCCCTTGTCTATCGTGTGGCATTGTTTCTGAGATCCTACATTTAACCGTTTTGATACAATAACAGCTTGTGACAGATGAAGAGACGGATGGACAAACATGCAATGATAGCAAATACCGTGTAGTGTCGCATGGGTAAAATGTGAACAGTAGTAGGTTGGTTTTAACATTTCATCGTGCTAATTTCACGTCATCTGTTTGTTACTGTTTAGTTGCAACTGTTTTATCATATTCCAATATAAAACACTTGTCTGCAGTTTGTGGGATGTCGTAAAACATATTTTGTGAATAAACTGGTAATGCTAACGTTAAAATATATGCTTTTGTTGTGTTGTCATTTGCAGCAGTATGTTAATGTCTGCTACACTAATAAAAAATATCAATATAAAATATTTGCATTAAAGTAGCTTGTTCGCAGTTGATTTATGAAACAAATATCAGAACTGCAGTCATTTTGTTTGTGACAGTGATATTTCTTCGTTTATTTCAGACTGTACTACCGTCATAATGTACTATAGTACTTTTGTGACCAAGTACCAGCTGGTTGGTTGGTTGAAGTTTAATGGCGCTTTCAACAAAATTTAGAGAATATCGCGCCTTTAGGGTAATAATTTACTGTAAAAAGTTATAGTTTAACAAATGTAAGTTATTCAAAGTTAATAAAAAATATCTATAAATTGTATAAACAGGTTGTATATGGGTAAAACTAAGTTGAAGATTAGTTTAACATTGTTTTTATGTGAGTAATTTAAATTTCACATTTAAGAATTACAATTTATGGAAAGCATTTGACGACAATTATTGCATATTGAAGGATCTGTATGATCAGTAAGATAAGAATGGCTTACCGTAGGTGTCTATTACACAGTCTCAATCTATTACATAAATTTGATATTTTTGTTGGTATGTGGGAGGAAGGCTGGATTCGGGAGGAATTATGGGATAAATCTGTATGGAGCATGGTTGTGTGCTTTAAGTTCTAAGTAAATCTCGTTGTTGTGATAAATTTTATTCAGATATTTGCACATTTAGTTCTAAGCGCAAATGCTTATAACTGTGACATAATTATGTTTCTACTGTGCGTACAAAATGTCTGAAAATAACAGTACTTACAGCAATACAATAATAACAGTGTCTATCAAAAATAGCATTTGAGTATAAGTGACACTAACATGACTGATACACTTAGCAACACAAAACAAATATATATGCACACCAAATATTCATGCACATTATATTATATAAGCTCCTGTCACTAACGTGACATTGGAAGACCGTCCCAAGATGAGACAGTGTCTTGCAACCTAGCACCAATGGACAGATAAGCTCACATCAAAGAAAAGGCGAGTGATAATGCATGATAAGACTAGTTCGACTATACAGATGTAGCACCAGGAAGTATTTGACCACAACATTGGCCAAATCCAACACGCATTGAACCTTTCTCGCAGTAACCTACATCGCACATCATGTAACAACACTATCAACACACTACCACCCACACCACTAGACAATACTGTAAAACACTATTTTCGCTGCATCTTAATTTCGTTATTTTCTTACGTAGAAAATTCGCTGCATTTTAATTTGGTATATTTTCCCGGTGTTGATATTCTATGCAGATAAAGTTATGGTAATCAGTAAATTCCAGAAATTCGTGTGTATTTAATTTCACGATTCTATCCAAATCGTGAAAAATTTGACGCAGGCAAAATACAGGTGTTTTACAACACAAGATGACAGCAATATTATCTGACAACAGAAGACAACATATATAATGTGAAATAAAAATTTTAATGACTAGAATGAATTATAAAAAATTTGCCCCGTACGGGACTGGCGGTCGACTCCTACTTACTGCCAACTTCAAAGTCACGTGACACAAAAACTAGGATAAAAATCCAAAATCTGGCCCCGATAAGCTTTAGGTATTGTGCCCTAATTTAAGAATCCGTGGTCATTTGCCAGCCCCCATTATAAATGGGGAGGAGATAGCCTTTGAAAATGGCCGAATTTCCGACTTTCAAGGGCTTGTAATCTTGACCTTGGATCGGGTCATACTGCACACCGTCATGCATCAGTCATCGACCTCTACCTACATTTACATACCAAATTTCATTGAAATCGAAGAAACTTTTTGTGGATGGACGGACGGACGGACATTTGAGACCCACTTTATTAGGTCGACTTGGAGGAGTCGACCTAAAAATGAACGTTAATAACGAAATACTGAAGGCTTAATGTGTTAATATGATAAATATTTATAAATGTTTACAAAGGATAACTATTGATATACAAAACTTACAGAGCACACAGATATACAAAACACAAACAGATGTATCAAACACACACTATATTTTCCTTTTAACCACATTTAGAAGTGTGTTACATTTATACCAATTATGCCTCTCCTGTTTTTTAGCCTTAGGTCGACTCCTCCGAGTCGACCTAATAACGTGTGTAAAATGTCCGTCCGCCCGTGAATACGTCCACAAAAACAACATGGAAGAAAGAAGATGAATACAAACCAGTGATAATGACTTCGTCTCCGTCCTGCAGAAACCGGCGAGTAACTCCGCTGCCAAGCTCAACAGCTTCAGATCCTCTCCAGCTCAACTCCAGCAGACATCCGTATGAATCACGTGTCTAAATCACATTACATCTCGTTAGCAGTCTGCTATACTAACATTTATTAGTATTGATTTGACTTTGAAGTGATTTGTTCCACATCAAATATAAGACAGACGTAAAATGAGTCACGACCTATCACTGACAGACATATCAGTAAATCTGTAGAATCACCTCGGCTGCAACAGTGATATTTCAGGTATGAACATCAATTTAGTTTTAGTTACCGGTAGTTTTCAGACCAATCATTTAATTTTATTTGGTCAAAGTTAACTAAAAGTGATCACATAGTTATTATTTAGCTTCCAAATCATTTAGTTTGATTATTATTTAGTTATAGGTTTTAGGTCCAAAAATTTCCACATATAAGAAGGATCTTGGCTGCATTAATTCCACAAGCGCTTTCGAAAAGTGCTTAGGAAAGCGCTTAGGTTTCACTTAATGGAAACCAGCAAAGAAAGCATTTACATAATAAATATTTGATGACCTCATAAGTAAGTTTCGCAAACAAATACTTTAACTAGTCGCAAGCATATGTTTACTGTTCCTATACAACACATGTAGCACAAAAACTATAAAAAATTATATTTTACAAATTGAACATGCTTACAATCCAACTCAACATACGCCGGCTTCACAGAATCAACTGCGCGTGCTCAAGTTCTTCAAAAGTCAATTAAGCGGAAAATTTTTCTCCTTACATTGCTAGCTAAGCGCTTTCAGACTTAGGGCAAAGCACTAAGCAATTACTTTGCTGAGGCAAGTGCTCACACACTTAATGCAGCCCATGTAACCCTTCACGAAATTAATGCTTGTAAACATTGTAGTTATAGCAGACAACACATCAACAATGCACGTGTCTCTGTGCATAAAACACTAGTGACATCTACAACGTTGAGAAGCTCATTCTCATGAGAAATCCACGCCATTCCATCTGTCCTCTCGTGAAAAACCACAATTCTTCACACTCTCTTCAAAGCTATCCAACCACGTCGTACTCTAACATCCTCTCCTTCGAAGTTCACTGTATAGGGTTTCACACAATCATTGTCGGTGTCTGGCCAGAGAGAACCATACCATGCAGAAATAATAATTATGACACATAATATGACTAAACAACATAACCAAACTGTTATTTACAGGGATACATTTTAGCTCTAGATATAGTTATAAAATATCACTGGTTGCAAGTCCAACGACATGGCAATAACGGCTGCATCACAACAAAAAATGTTAGCAATAAGCTACCATTTTTTACATGTAACTGTTTTCTCGAATATTTGCAACAAATCTATATGCAATAATATGAAAATACTGCAATAAATGTTTGCCATTGTGCTCGAAGTGTTTCAATGCTCACTTCACTTCTTCTACATCTGTTATCTTCTAAATCTGTTCACATTCATGATTGAAGACTTGGAAGTTCCCACCTATAAGATGGAATTTCTGCAGGAGGAATGGAGCAGATTCAGCCAACGACAGATACAGGATTCAGCGGGAATTAAAACACAGTCATCGAGTCCATTGTACTAAGCAAACATTCCTTGGAGGTCTCCTATCACGAAGTACAAGAACAGATGTAAGATGTACTCACCGGTCCGCTGACGGTGCCTGAAGCCAGCAGGTCTCCTGGTCTGAGGTTACATCCAGACACTGAGTGATGAGCAAGCTGCTGCTTGGCCGTCCAGTACAGATGCTGCAGTGCATCACACACATACTTTACTGGCCATTCACCACATGGACCAATGTGGTACGGAGAGAGTGGAGGTGACACTGTTGATGAACCCCTGCATCTTCCCCTAATCTTGGCTGCGTTAAGTTGGCCAGCACTTTCGAAAAACGCTGAGGAAAAGCACTTAGCTGTCACTTAACGGAAAGTAGCAAAGAAAGTGCTTCTATATATATATATAAAGTTTCCGCATCTGTCCGTCTGTGTGTCTGTGTTCCGGATTTTGAAAAAACGTGTGGACCGATTTCCATGAAACTTTTCATGGTTCATAGGGGTAGACTTGAACGGAAAAAAATCCGGAAAATGTCGACCCTTAATGTGTAAAAATTCGAAAAACTGTGCAAAATTGCCGATTTCGAGAAAGTCATGCGGTTGTGAAACGGCAGGAGGCCACGGCATGGCGGCAAGGGCTTCGCACGCTCGCCTACGCTGGGCGGTACGACTTCGGTATGGGCCAATCGCGGCCACGCAGGCTGGCCTGTGGTGCGATTTTGAGAAATGGCACCGGGCCAGCGCGCGTTGGACATCGGTGGCAATCTCTAGGCGCGTGGTGTAATGGATGGATCGAGCGCCTCCGAGCACTGCAGGCGCGAGGAGTAACATATTTAAAATGTAATATACTTGTGTACCATCCAACTCAACATATGCCGGCTTCACAGAATAAACTGCGCATGCTCAAGTTGTTCAAAAGTCAACTAAGCGGAAAATTTTTCTGCTTACTTTGCTAGCTAAGCACTTTAGGACTTAATGGCAGAAAGCACTAAGCCTTTAGTTTACTTAGCTAAGCGCTCGCGGATTTAACCCAGCCCTAATTGCGCTACTTTCTCTCGGCAAGAGCTTGTGGGCCATAAATGTTTGCTCCAACAAAATCCTCCAGTTCTTAACTGCGGTGATGGCTAACACAGGTAAAATGGACGGATGCTGTTCTTGCCATTACGAGGTAAATCTGCATTAGCTGTTTGTCCCTTTATCTTCTATTCTCCATGTCTTCTAGTCCTCAGCACCCTCTCTTTTTCACATTCTCTTCAAACCTATCAAACCACGTCTTACTCTGACATCCTCTCTCGAAGGTCACTGTATAGCATTTGATCCAATCACAGTCAAGAGTCATCTTTAATCTTTACACTCACTGATCAAATGCTGTACATAACTGTACCTTCCACATGCCCAAACCATCTTATCTAGCCACAGACAAATTTACAGCAATCATTCCTTAGCATAGTTGTATTTGGTTTCCTATGCGTGCTAACTGAGTGTATATTATGTTTTATGTCATGTATTTAGGCCATGTATTTTTTAAATCTAGCACTCATATTCTACAACATTAATAAACTTACTTATTTACTTACAAAGTAAAGTAAACAGGACAATTGCATACCGCTTTATACTGAGTATGACTCATCTTTAAGGCGCTCAGGTACAGCAGGTATTTTTGTTTTTACCTGCCCGTCACACATTTATCAACAAACGAAATGATCCATGCCTGTCTTTACTCCCCAGCCACACAGCATCACCACATCAATTAGGCTGGCACTAATTTCCTTTCCCACTGAGTTGCCCTGGGCTTCTGATTACAAGACAGTCAGCATCCCAGTAATAACCGGGCCTGATGCAGAGTAACTTTATGTGACCAATGCTGTTACCACTATGCAAAATGCCAAGGGCTTAGCCAGGTTCATTAAACAGGTGTTTGCGCACACAGTCCAACATGCAGTATACTATTTTCAACAACAACATTATGTCAGATGATAGTGCTGTGGTGATAAGTCATCTGTAATCAAAAACAACAGTGAACGGATGACGTCTAACAAAAATGGTAACTGATGTGACATAAACAAAAACACAGGATTTTCTACGTGGTAGAGAATCTCTCTTGACTATGGATTTTTCTCCTATGACTCCAAAAGAGTATCCATACTTCGACTTTTTCGAGTTAAGAACCGCTGGATTACTGCTACTGCATAGATATCTGCACTGTACCTGATAGTTACTGCGAATGACTGTCACCGGCTTCTCAAGCTCCGCAACTGATACACATCATCACATCAGCAGTTGGCAGTAGCAGCATTGATTGATTGATTGAGTTAAGGTATTACATCCCACCCAACACAAAATAGGTCATTTTGGAGAAGTTCATCCCAGCCAATCTCTTGGCATAGTATTGAAAAACTAAATCAAACACAAGAAAAGCAAACATGCATCGGTAACAAAATACATTATAACATAAAATAAACCCAAAAAAACTAAAGCCAGCTTTGGTCGCTTTCTACGACCTCCAGTCTGGAAACGGAATGGGTCCATTCTGGAAGTAGATAGAAAAGTCAGGAAGTAAACGAGTATGGAAGTAAATAAGAAAAAAATATAAGGAAAGAAGAATGTAAGGAAGTAAGAAGGTTGGTTGACTGGGGTTTAAAGGAAGAAAGTAAGGAAGGAAGTTAAGTAGACAGTAGTAGCAGCATCATGTCACAGCTATCAGAACGTTCTAATGAGTAATTAACTCAGGTGTAGGAACTGGCGTCGCAGAGGATGCAGCGTCCCTTCTCCCAGGCAGGATTCAGTATCAAGAAAGGACGACGTCTGATGAGTGATACTGTTACTTGTTGATATCAGTCCCTCGAGTTCTCCTAGTGCTTTTACATGGCTGGGCGACAGAATGGACAACACCTTTGCCAATTATTCTCAAAATGTTCTCTTTCTGGAGACACAACCCAAAGTGACGTAACTGTGGAAAGAAAAGCGAATTTCACAAAAACTGTTAGCAGTAGTAGCCACAAATGTAGAGAACTTGTGGGTCCGACCCCACAACAAAGGTTGTTCCCAAATTTTCCAAAAGTGGCTTACGTGGCTATGTGGCCCCGATTTCTCCCTAAGCTGACTTTGCTTTACTCCTCAATGTCAACGATTTGCTTGTGACACCAGACATGCATAGACAAAAGGCAGTATTTCCTCCCACACTTCCTTGTAGTGCTCCATGCCGTCACGTCAAGACTAGGGTACTAAGCACCTCAGTTGGACCCAAATGTTTTATCAAGCTGCCCCAAAATTACTAAACTAGTCCAAGTTAACCATTCAAAATGCAGAAAGTGTGACCAAAACATGACACATGCTGAGCACAGTTTACTATGTGGAATTAGAGGAAAATTTATGGGGAAAAACGTATGAAAAAAACCATTCAGCATAAGAAACCTTAGAAACAGTCCTAGAGACCTATGAGGCAGTATCATGCAAAGTTTGAATTGTCATCAGCTTAATGGATCAGAACTGTGTCAAATATAGTTTTATAAGTATTAAATGTACAGAGGCACCCATGTGGTGACTGCAGATTTAGTATTAGTAACAAACACAACAAAAAATTATGAATCAAATTAATTAGCAAAATATGATATAATCAAGGCTTCCAATGACCACCAGTCCAAGTTACAAGCAGTTAAACAGTGAATATGACACCACAGACAAGCTGTCTTCTACCATTTACACCGACTGTTGTGACTGACTCCACTGCTCTGGGATGGACATGACCATAAGGCAAGACGCAGGTGCTTTATTAGAATTTTAAAACCGGAAAAAAGTCGAAAGGTATTTCACCAGTTACCTTAGCCAATCATAAATATACTACAAGGTAACTGCAAGGAATATCATGAGTCGCAAAGGTGATACAGAAATAAAGAAATAATAAGAGTTACAACTGAAGCTTGGCAAAACTCATAAAAAGTAAGACAAAAAACTAGTAGAGTTGTTCACAGTTACTACAGCAACAATAAAAATAGAATTATTGCGACAACAAGTGACATAATAAATAATAGCAATGACAAAGAAAACAATTTGACAGAGAAAAAAAAAATATCAGTTACAGAAACCTTTGAATTGAACGTCAAGGTTGATGTCGAAATTGAATGAGTCAGTGTGTTGTAAATATGGCAAAGGTGTTGGATCCTGTACGCAAAAATAGTTTTGAACTATCATTACAAAGTGTTGACACCGGCTTATTCACCTGAATACTGCAATACTGCATGACTTACTACAGTAATCACAAGATCAAGCACGCTACATTATGAACTACTAAACAGTGATTTCATTCAGTTTTGCCAAATACTTCTATTACTACAACAACACGTTTTGGTCCACACAGTGTCTGTTCATCAAGCCACATATATTTTTATTGTAGAAGATTGTAGAAGACAAAGCAATGAAAGCTGACTATCATGTCACATCTGCTTATGAAAGTTGGTACATGTGACACTAAAGTTGCACAAAGAAATATACATACAAACACACACAACAAACATTATTACTATGATAAGAAAGATTGAGAGTAGCCTACAGTGTATCATAGTGACCATGCATTATCTGATACACAACAGCGAGATTGACGATCAAACAATAAAGATTCTAAAGATCAAGTGCTTTGTTGAAATCAAAATGAATAATGTAAGTTTTGATTTTATGCCAAAGATTTAATGTCAAGTCATGCAGTGTCACATAATATGATCTTCCTTCCATCTCAACAGAACACGATTATTATCAGAATGCAGTCTCAATCTGCTATAATAAATGACTTTATGACAGCATATGTTCAGAGCTGGCACCTCTCAGAACTAAGAAAGCAAGTAAATAAGTGAATATTGAGCAAGTCAGTGAGCGAAACAATTACGCGTGATCTACATACCTGTGGTGTGTTGGCAACAGTGAAAGGTCGGAGTGCATCGACCGTTACAACCCATGGAGATATAGTCGTAGCGAAGCTCTTAGAGAGAAATGGACCAAGAGGTACATACTCCCACTTCTGTACATCTCGAGCTGCAATCCACAACAATTACTTCTACTAGCATTACAACTATACAAACATAAACAACTGCAGTGTCATAGTGGCATCTTACATCCACTCTCAAACAGACATCTGCAACAACTACAACATTACTACTCTTACTACAAGAACTACTAGTACTGCTACTACTACAACTGCAACAAACACAAAAAACACAACTACTGAATTTAACACAAGAACAATAACTACAATAAGCAGCGGTATCACACTCAACAGTAACTAACTCACCACTTAACTCACCACCATTACTAATACTGCTACCACCACCACCACCAACATCATGAAACTTCAGCATCAAATGCAAGACATATTGGCTAAGAACTGAAAAACTAAAACAAACACAACAGAGCTAACATGCATCCATAACAAAATATACTACAACATAAAATGAACCCCCCAAAAAACTAAAGCCAGGTTTGGTTGTCTCCTACTATGAAGAAGACTTAGTCTGGATTCAGTGCTTCATAAATTTGTCACTTATTTACTTACTCAGACACTTACCCACTTACGTATAGCCAGGGACACACACGAGGCTAAGACCTAAAGAAACAAACGAAAAATATAAATACAACATGCAACTAGAAACCGTAAGCATCGCCGAGCCGCTGCAAAACTGGCAGCATGTGCGCGAAACCCCTAATGCTGTCAATACTAGGAGGGAGAGAGAGTGAGAGTTGAAGGCAAGGAAAGAGGAGGAGGGCAATTAGTAAGGAAGTAGGGAA